>LUMV01000031.1_pt1 | contig 75029 bp, 72 predicted proteins | sample 729731 | NCBI WGS metagenome assembly LUMV01 (sample SAMN03860301, study PRJNA289734) | marine metagenome | biome: seawater column; feature: ocean; material: water; isolation source: Red Sea water column Station 192 - depth 200m | place: Saudi Arabia: Red Sea | collected 2011-10-15 | depth 200 m
AACGCCACCCTCGCCCAGACCGGCACCGCCGTCTCGGACTCCGCAGCCGACTACCGCCGCGCCGAGAACGCCAACCGCGCCTCCTTCGGCGGCTGACCCACCACCTCCTCCCCGCCAGGTCGCGTCCGCGGCCTGGCGGGAACTCCTGTCCGACCGACCGCACGAGAGCCGAGACCATGTACCCGCAGCGCCCCCGGAGTCGCCCATGACCACGACCGAGGCCGGACCCACCGGCCTGGTCCGTGTCACGGTGCGCACCGACGAGCGCAGCGCCGACCTCGCGCTGCCGTCAGCCGTGCCGGTGGCCGAGCTCGTGCCGGAGATCGCCCGCACGCTCGGCGCCCTCGACCCGACCACGTCGCACCGCGGCTTCGTGCTGCACCTGAGCGACGGCCGCGAGCTCTCGTCGACGAGCGGCCTGACCTTCCAGCACGTGCACGACGGTGCGGTGCTCGTGCTCGCACCGGCTTCCGACGGTCGCCGGCGTGTCTACGACGACGTCGTCGAGGCGATGGCCGACGTCGTCGAGTCCACGACGTCGCCGTGGGCGCCCACCGCGGCCCGTCGGACGGCCCTCGTCGCCGCCACCGCGCTGCTCGCCCTCGGCGCCCTGACCATCAGCCTCGAGCGTCCCAGCGTCGTGGCCGGCGCGCTCGCCGGTGTGGTCGCGCTCGTGCTCGTCACCGCCGCGATCGTGCTCGCCCGCCTGGAGGGCGAGCCCGAGGTCGCCTTGGTCCTGGGCTGGAGCGCCACCGTGTTCGCCGCCGTGGGCGGCTTCACCGCGCTCGACGAGCCCGGTCTGCTGGGCTGGCCGCTCGCCGCCGCCGGCGGTGGGGCCGCGGTCGCCGCGGCCCTGGCCCTCGTCGGGACCGTGGAGCGACGTGTGCTGCTCGCACCCGGCCTGGTGGTCGGCGCGCTCGTGGCCATGACCAGCTCCATCGTCGCGTCCACCGACATCGGCGCGCCCGAGGCGTACCTGACGCTGCTCGCCGTGCTGACCATCCTCTCCAGCCTGCTGCCCGCGCTGTCGCTGACGCTCGTCGGCGGCTCGGCCGCCCAGCCGCAGGACCCGACGGTCGAGGTCGCGGACCCCGACGAGGTCTCGATCGACCAGGTGCGCTCCAGCGCCGCCACCGGGCACAGCATCTTCCTGGCCCTCACCGCGTCCGTCGGCGTGCTGCTCCTGCTCGTCGCGCCCCTGGCCGTCACGCTCGGGGTCACCGGAGCGCTGGCCACGGTGTGCGTCAGCGTCGTCCTGCTCGCCCGCACGCGCCAGCTGCGCTCCGGCACCGAGGTCGGCGTCGGGCTCGCCGGCGCCGGAGCCGGACTGCTCGCCGTCGCGCTGAGCGTGCTGGTGCTCCGGCCCGAGTGGCGCCTGGAGCTCGTCATCGTCCTCGTCGTCGCTGCTGCGGCCACCCTCGTCGCCACGCTGGTCCGCTCCGAGGAGTCGGTCGTGCGCGGCCGTCTCGTCGAGGTGGTCGAGCTCGCGTCACTCGTCGCCCTCCTGCCACTCCTCGTCATCGCGGTCGGCATCGTCGCCGCCGTCCGGTCCTGAACTACCAAGGAGACACCTCATGAAGCTGCGCCAGGCCACCTCCGGGGCCGCCCTCACCGTGGGCGCCGTCCTGCTGTCCTTCTCGCTGCCCCAGCTGGCGTTCGCCGCCGACACCGACACCACGGCCGACGCGAGTGCCCGCGCCGCCGCGGTCGACGCGGCAGCCCTCGTCGACGGCGACTGCGACCTGCTCGTGAACCCGCTCGACCCCGACTGCTTCCCGATCCTCGACCCCGACCCGGAGCCCACCATCCCGGTGCCCACGATCCCGGTGCCGACGATCCCCACTCCGGACCCGGAGCCGACCGTGCCCGAGCCGACCATCCCCACGCCGGACCCGGAGCCGACGACCCCGCAGCCCACCACGCCCACGCCCACCATCCCGACGCCCGGCGGCGGCAACGGCGGGGGCAACGGTGGCGGCAACGGCGGTGGGAACGGCGGCGGCGGCAACGTCTCCGACGGCGGTGCCGTGGCCCCGGGCCTCGGCAACTCCGTGCCGCAGGGCCTGAGCGGCCTCGACTCCTCCCTCGGTGGGGGCGAGGAGCTCCCCGCCACGGGTGTGGAGGGCGGCCTGAACCTGCTGGCCGCCCTGGGTGCCGTCTTCCTGCTGATCGGTGGCGTCCTGCTGCGCCGGCCGTACTCGGCCCGCCACCGTCTCGTCTGACGGATGGCGAGCAAGCGTGACCTGGTCGAGGCGCACTCCTTCAACCGCCGTCGCCTCGTCACGGCGTTCCTGAGCGGTGCCCCGGGCGGACGGGAGGTCGAACCCGTCCGCTACGGGCGCACGCTCGCCGGCGGCATCGTGCTGGCAGCCCTGCTGGTGGCCGGTGCCGCCGTCGCCGGTGTGCTCAAGCCCGCCGTCGGCGACGGCTGGCGCGAGAACGGCCTGGTCATCGCGAAGGACAGCGGCTCACGGTTCGTGCAGTACGAGGGCACGCTGTTCCCCGTCATCAACATCACCTCGGCCCGGCTCGCCCTGGCGGGCCAGGACCAGGTGAAGGTCTCCTACGTCCCCGACGACGTGCTCGTCGACGAGCCGAAGTCGCAGCCCGTCGGCATCCCCGGCGCGCCCGACTACCTGACCCCCGCGTCGCTGCTCGTGCAAGACCGGTGGAGCGCGTGCACCAACGAGCAGGGCGGGCTGACGGTCGACGTCAGCGACACCCCGGGAACCCGGCGCTCGAGCCAGGACTCGCTGCTCGCCCGCGACACGAAGGACCGGCTCTGGCTCGTGTCGGGCTCACGACGCTACGCCGTGCCGGCCGGCCGGCTGGGCCAGTCGGTGCTGCGCGGTGTCGGGGTCGGGCAGGACGACCCGTTCCCGGCGTCGGACGCCTGGCTGCAGCTCGTGCCCGAGGGGACGTCGCTGGCCCCGCTGACCGTGCCCGGTTCCGGCAGCCGCTTCAGCGGGAGCACCGGGGTCGCCGGCCTCGACGTCGTCGGAACCCCCGTCTCCGTCGACGGCACGGGCTACGTGCTCGGCCGCCGGGGCCTGGTGCAGCTCAGCGACTTCGCGTACGCCGTCTACACCGCGACGAGCCGCCTGCCGGAGCAGCAGGTCGACGTCGGCGACGTGCAGTCCGTCCCGGCGCAGAGCGCGTCGGGCGTCGTGCCCGGCGACTGGCCCACCGAGCTGCCCGACCAGAGCGACGACCGTCGTCCGTGCCTGCAGCTGGTGGCCGGCGAGGACGGCGCCACCAGCACGCCGGTGCTGGCCGAGGCCACCCGCGACGAGGCGCGCGCCACGGGCGCCCAGCGTCTGGTGCGTGTCGAGCAGGGTCGCGGTGCGCTGGTCCGCTCGACGACCCGCTCCCGCGCGAGCACGAACGACACCACCTTCCTCGTCGACTCCCGCGGGACCCGGTTCGCGATCGGGCCGAAGGACCAGGTGCCGACCGTCCTGCGGGCGCTCGGCTACGAGTCGGTCGAGCCGATCGCGACGCCGCGCGCGTGGGTCGAGCTGTTCTCCAGCGGCCCCGAGCTCTCGCTGGCCGCGGCCGTGCAGGCGGCTGACGGGGCGAAGCAGTGACGTTGCGTCTCGCGCACGTCGTCGCCGGCGCGGCCCTGCTGCTGCCCACCTTGACGCCGCTCGCACCGGCCGTGGCCGTCGACCAGCCGCCCAACGCGCAGGAGGGGCGCTGCGAGGTGGGCCGCACGCAGCTCGTCTCCGACCCGACCGCGATGACGAACGTGCGCGACGCCGGCTTCCCCGACGCCTGGCGCGAGGGCACCGGCAAGGGTGTCCGGGTGGCCGTGGTCGACACCGGGGTCGACACCCGCAACCAGCACCTGCGGTCGGGCGTGGAGCCCGGTCGGTCCTTCATCGGCGGCCAGGCCACCGAGGACCCCTACGCCCACGGCACGGCCCTCGCGGGCATCATCGCCGCCCGCCGCGCGACGGGTTCGGTGCTCATCGGGGCCGCGCCCGAGGCCACGATCGTGCCGGTCCGTGTGCTCGGCGAGGGCAGCACGACGGCCGACGTCGCCGCCGGCATCCGGTGGGCGGCCCAGCAGGGCGTCGACGTCATCAACGTCTCGCTCACGACGGGCTCCTCCGACAAGGACCTCCCGGCGCTGCGTCGCGCCACCGAGGTCGCCCTGCGCAGCGGTGCCATCGTGGTGGCGGCGTCGGGCAACACGCAGGAGGACGCCCCCTTCACCCAGGTGCAGTACCCGGCCGGCTTCGACGGCGTGGTCGGGGTCGCGGCGACGAACGCCGCGGGTGCCGTCGACGACTGGAGCGTGCACGGCCCGCACGTCGACGTCGCCGCCCCGGGGGCCAACGTGCTCACCGCGTTCCGCTCCAACGGCGACTGCCTCGTGGGCCTGGACCACCCGTACACGAGCTACGCCACGGGCTACGTGAGTGCCCTGGCCGCGATGCTCGTCCAGCGCTTCCCGGACGACTCGCCCCGCCAGGTCGTCAACCGGCTGCTGGCCACGGCGGACCGACCCGTCGAGGACCAGCGCGACGACACCCGGGGCTGGGGCACGATCCAGCCCGTCGCCGCCATGACGAGCACCTCGAACGCGGCACCGGGCACGTCCCAGGCGGCGTCGGCGCCGCAGGAATCCACGATCCTGCCGACCGTGGCCGGACGCGACCCGCTCGACAGCACGCGGCACCAGCTGGCCTGGTGGCTGCTCGGCGCCGCCGGTGCGACGGCGGTGGCGCTCGTCCTGGCCCCGTGGGCCCGACGTCGACGCCGCCTCACCCCGCGCTGACTCCTCCCTCGGGCGTCGCGCCGGCGCCGCGACGGGTGACCAGCAGCACCACCGCCGCCGCGAGCGCCGACAGGGAGCACACCGCCCAGACCGTCAGGTAGCCCGACAGCGGCGCGTGCCCGAGCGCGGGGTCGTCGATCGAGCCGGTCGAGGCGAGGGCGATGGCGAACACCGCGGAGGCGATCGCGCCGCCCACCGTCTTCGTCGCGTTGGTCATGCCGGTGGCGAAGCCCGTCGCGTGGGCCGGTGCTGCTGCCGCCGCGGCGGCCGGGAGGGCCGCCACCAGCAGGCCCGACCCGACTCCGGCGACGCCCATGTTCGTGAGGGTCTGCCCCGCGCTGTCGTGCAGCGGGAGGAACAGGCCGTAGCCGACACCGACGAGCGTGCAACCGACGACCATCGCGACGCGGGGGCCGAGCAGGCCGGCGAGCAGCGGCAGCGACAGCGCGCCGACCACCATGGTGACGACGTAGACGCCGATGAGCGTCGAGACGAACGCCGCGGACGCACCGAGGCCGAAGCCCGCGACGTCGGGGTCCGTCCGCGCGAACGTCGAGAGCGGGATCTGCGCGCCGAGCACCGACATCCCGAACAGGAACGCCGTGAGCTGGACAGGCCACTGGGCGCGCAGGGCGAACGTGCGCACGTCGATCAACGGCGCGACCGTGCCATCGACCCTCGCCCCCAGCGCCGCCTCGAACCGCACGAGTCCGGCGAGCGCCGCCAGCGAGAGCGCGACCAGGAGCCACGGGACCGGCGACCCGGCCCCGAGCAGGCGGATGGCGATGAGGCCACCCATCAGCAGGCCGAGCGTGACCGTGAGCCAGCCGAGTCCCGCGTAGTCGTAGCCGCCCGAGGCCTGGCCGCGGTCGCGCTCGACGCCGAACCAGACGACGAGCAGGCAGGCCGTCACCGCGACGGCCGGGAGGCACAGCAGCACCGTCATCGACGTCGCCTCCACGAGGGCGCCCGACGTGAGCGCACCGACGATGACACCGGTCTCGAGCGCGGCCACGAGGAACGCCGCGGCGCGGCGCGTCGTCCGGTGCTGGTCGGCCCGGCCGGCGGTGCGACGGTGGATGATCGCCACCTCGACGGGCAGCCACACGACGTAGGCGCCCTGGAGCGCCCAGCCGACGAGGAACGTCGAGAAGCCCGGCGCGAGGGCGAGCGTCCACGACCCGGCCGCGGTCACGGCCGTGGACAGCAGCAGCACGTTGCGGTGCCCCCAGAGGTCGCCGAGCCGAGCCAGCAACGGCACGGCGAGCGCCGACAGCACGAGCTGCGCGGCCTCGAACCAGTTGACGTCGGCGTCGCGGATGCCGAGATGGCGGGCGATGTCGGAGAAGATCGGGGTGTAGAAGCCCTGCAGGACGCCGCTCACGACCTCGACGGCCACGAGGAACCCGACGACGGACCAGAGCGAGCGGTGCAGCGTCGCGGTCGTGGTCACGTCACAGCCCCCTCAGGAGCGCCACGTACCAGTCGACGCCCTCCAGCCAGGCCGCCACGTGCACGTGCTCGTCGTAGGAGTGGATCGACGCCCGCTGCTCCTTGCTCATCCGCAGCGGCGCGAAGCGGTACACGCGGGAGCAGATCGCGGTGAAGGTGCGGCTGTCGGTGCCGGCCATCATGACGTAGGGCGTGACGACGGCGTCCGGGAACACGGCGCCGACCGTCCGTTCGAGCAGGGCGAACGCACCCTGCGCCTCCGGCTCGGTGGTGGGCGACAGCGGGCTCGGCTCGTTGGCCTCGACGACGTCGACGACCACCTCGTCGTCGTCCACCGCGGCGCGCACGTGCTCCACCGCGGCGGCGACGCTCTCGCCGGGCATGATCCTGAGGTTCACCTCGGCGCGCGCCCGGGCCGGGATGACGTTGTGCGCCGGAGCCCCCACGAGCGTGGTCGCGACCATCGTGGTGCGCGCCATCGCCGCCGTCTCCGGACCGGCAGCCACGAGCACGCGACCGAGCACGGCCGGCGGGGTCCGCGTGGCGCCTGCGAGCAGCGCGCGCAGCGGCAGGGGCAGGTGGCCGGCGAGCCGGCGGAGCAGGTCGACGGTGGGACCGGGCACGTTGACCCCGAACTGCTCACGGTCGAGCCGCCAGAGCGCGCGACCGAGCCGCGCGGCGGGGGCGCGGGTCGGGGGCGTGGAGGAGTGGCCACCTCGTCCGGTGACCGTGAGCGAGAGGGTGGTCGTGCCCTTCTCGGTGGAGCCGATGACCGCGACGGGTGCCGACACGCCGGGGAACGCCTGCCCGGCGACCGCGCCGCCCTCGTCGAGCACGAACCACGGCTCCACCCCACGACGGGCCAGCTCGGCGACGGCAGCCGGCGCCGAGGGGCCCGACACCTCCTCGTCGGCCCCGAAGGACAGCCAGACGTCCTGCGCCGGCTCGAAGCCGTCGGCGAGGAGCCGTTCGACGGCCGTGCAGATCGCGACGAGCTGGCCCTTGTCGTCGAGCGTGCCGCGTCCCCAGACGGCCGGCCCCTCGGCCGTCTCGACGACGTCGGCGGCGAACGCGTCGTGCGTCCACGGGTCGTCGGGCGTCACAGGGACGACGTCCTGGTGGGCCATGAGCACCACGGGACGGTCGGGCGACGCGCCGGCCCAGCGCCACAGCAGCGCCCGAGGGGCGGCGTCGCCGAGGTCGACGCGCTCGAGCTGCGCGTGCAGGAGCGGGAAGTGCTCGGCGAGCAGCGCGTGCAGGCGCGCGAACGGCTCGGGGTCGGTGAGTGCCGGGTCGCGGTCGGCCACGGTGGGCACGCGGATCGCCGCGCGCAGGATCTCGACGTCGGGGTGCACTCCCCGACGCTAGCCCCTCCCCGGGTCCATCCCGCTCCCCCGAACCGCCCCCACCCCTCTGAGCGTGACGTTCGCGGGGCGACGACGCCCACATCGCCCCGCGAACGTCACGCTCAGCGGGGTCGAGGGGTCAGAGGGTGAGGACGCGTCCGGCGACGACGAGGAGCACCTGGTCGCACTCGGCCGAGAACCGCTGGTTCACGACGCCGAGCAGGTCGCGGAAGACGCGGCCCGACCGGTGCTCCGGCACCACGCCCATCCCGACCTCGTTGGTCACCAGCACGACGGTGCGCGACGTCCGGGCGAGCGCCGACGCGGCGGCGTCGACGCGCTCCATCAGCACCGGCTCCCAGTCCTCGCGGATCGCGTCCCACGCGTCGAGCTCGTCGAGCTGGGCGGTGAGCCAGGTGCCCAGGCAGTCGACGAGCACGGCGGTGCCGTCGTCCCCGTCCTCGATGGCGGACTCGAGGTCGGTGGTCTCGAGCGTCGTCCAGTGTGACGGACGACGCTCCTGGTGCAGCGCCACCCGGTGGGCCCACTCGGGGTCGTCGTCGGGGTCGGCCGGCGGTCCGGGGGCCACGTAGACGACCTGCTCGTGCGCCACCACCAGTGACTCCGCGTGGAACGACTTGCCCGACCTGACCCCGCCGGTGACCAACGCCTTCATGGTTCGACGATACGCCCGCCGTCGAGCCACTCGAAGCCGCCGACGGCCGCCCGCTGCGCAGTCCCGTAGCGGGCGGCCGTCACGCTCAGGAGCACCGCGGCGGCAGGACGCTGCCCGACGTGTAGACGGCGCTGTAGCTCGCCCAGCCCGCCTTCCCCGTGCTGGTGTTGCGGGCGTACACCCACCAGACGCCGTTGTCGTTCTGCCGGCTGCAGTGCACGTCGATCCCCTGGTTGGGGTACCCGCGGCCGACGATGGTGCAGTCGTTGTAGCCGGCGGTGCGGATGGCGGTGCCGTCGCCCCAGCTGAACGTGCCGGTGCTGATCAGGTCCGGGTGGACGTCCCAGCGCGGGGCGGTGCAGTCGTTGGCGGCGACTGCAGGTCCGGCCGTCGTCGGTCCGACGGCGACGAGTGCTCCCACCGCCATGGCCGCTGCGCCTGCAAGTCTCATCGAACGCTTCATGGTGATCCCTTTCTCCTGGGACGCCCACAGGCGACCCCCCGACGAGACGGTCGGTGTGACCTGCCTCACAGCGCACCGTACGCTCGACCTGCCCGTCCGTCGAGTGCTCGAGCCGCTGGGTGGTGCAGGCGTCCCGCCCACGGTCCGCAGACGGTCGACGCGCGCCCGGCGACGGGAGCCGCACGCCGCTCGCCGACGGACCGGCACCGCTCGGCGCGACGCAACGTACGCAACTGGCGTGACCCGGGTCACGCGTGGTCGGATGGATCGGCGCGCCGGCTCGTCCCGCCGCCCCGCGCCCGAGTCCTGTCCTGCTGCACCACCCCGGGAGACCCATGAGCACCCGCACCCCGACCGCCCCGCAGCCCACCGGCACCGGTGGCGGGAGCAGCCGGATCCGCACCATCGTCGTCTGGTCGGCGGTCGCCCTCGTCGGCGCCGTCTGCTGGGCCGTCCTCGCGCTCTCGCGCGGCGAGGACGTGTCGGCGCTGTGGATCCTGTTCGCCGCCCTGTCGTCGTACGCCATCGCGTACCGCTTCTACTCGCGGTTCATCGCGCGCAAGGTCCTCGAGGTCGACGACACGCGCGCGACCCCGGCCGAGCGCCTGGAGAACGGCGTCGACTACGAGGTGACCGACCGTCGGGTGCTGTTCGGCCACCACTTCGCCGCCATCGCCGGCGCCGGTCCGCTCGTCGGTCCCGTGCTCGCGGCGCAGATGGGCTACCTGCCCGGCACCATCTGGATCATCGTCGGCGTCATCCTCGCCGGCGCCGTCCAGGACATGGTCGTGCTGTTCCTGTCGATGCGCCGCGACGGCAAGAGCCTCGGCCAGATGGTGCGCGACGAGATCGGTGTCGTCGGCGGCACCGCTGCCCTGATCGCCGTCTTCGCGATCATGATCATCATCCTCGCGGTGCTGGCGCTGGTGGTCGTGAACGCGCTCGCGGAGTCGCCGTGGGGCGTCTTCTCGATCGGCCTGACCATCCCCATCGCGCTCTTCATGGGCTTCTACCTGCGCTACCTGCGCCCGGGTCGCGTCCTCGAGACCACCGCCATCGGCGTCGTGCTCCTGCTGCTCGCGATCGTCGGCGGCGGGTACGTCGACCAGCTGGGCCTCGGCGACGCGCTCACGCTGAGCAAGGAGCACCTCGTCATCGCGCTCGTCGTCTACGGGTTCGTCGCGTCGATCCTGCCGGTCTGGATGCTGCTGACGCCGCGCGACTACCTCTCGACGTTCATGAAGATCGGCGTCATCGTGCTGCTGGCCGTCGGCCTGGTCATCGCCGCGCCGACGCTGCAGGCCGACGCGGTCACGAGCTTCGCCGTCGACGGAGACGGCCCGGTGTTCGCGGGCAAGCTGTTCCCGTTCGTCTTCATCACCATCGCCTGCGGTGCGCTGTCGGGCTTCCACGCCCTCATCGCCTCGGGCACGACGCCGAAGATGATCGCCAAGGAGAGCCACGTCCGGATGATCGGGTACGGCGGCATGCTGATGGAGTCGTTCGTGGCGATCAGCGCCCTCATCGCGGCCGTCGTCATCGACCAGGGCCTCTACTACGCGATGAACGCCCCCGCCGGCGCGACCGGCGGCACGCCCGAGGGCGCGGCGGCGTTCGTCAGCCAGCTCGGGTTCACGATCACGCCCGGCGACCTCACCGCCGCCGCGGCGTCGATCGAGGAGTCGACGCTGGTGTCGCGCACGGGCGGCGCGCCGACCCTCGCCTTCGGTCTCTCGCAGGTCTTCCACCAGGCGTTCGGCGGCAACCTGCAGGCCTTCTGGTACCACTTCGCGATCATGTTCGAGGCGCTGTTCATCCTCACCGCCGTCGACGCCGGCACCCGCGTCGGCCGGTTCATGCTGCAGGACACGATCGGCAACGTCTGGACCCGCTTCGGCGACGTCTCGTGGCGGCCCGCCGCGTGGAGCGCGAGCGCCGTCACGGTGGGCGCGTGGGGCTACTTCCTCTACATCGGCATCAGCGACCCCCTCGGCGGCATCAACCAGCTCTTCCCGCTGTTCGGCATCGCCAACCAGCTGCTCGCGGCCATCGCCCTGACGCTGTGCGTGACCCTGCTGCTCAAGCACGGCAAGCTGAGGTGGGTGTGGGTGCCCGGCATCCCGCTCGCGTGGGACCTCGTCGTGACGATGACGGCGAGCTGGCAGAAGGTGTTCAGCGACAACCCCGCCATCGGCTACTTCGCGCAGGCCGACCGGTACCGCGAGGCGCGCGACGCCGGCGACGTGCTGGCGCCGGCGGCCGACCCGGGCCAGATGGACCAGATCATCCGCAACTCCACGACGAACGGCGTCATCCAGGCGGTGTTCGCGCTGCTCGTCATCGTCGTCGTCGCCAACGCCGTGGTGATCTGGGTGCGCGCGGTCCGGGTCGGGTCGCTGCCCACCACCGAGGTGCCTCACACGCCGTCGCAGATCGTCGCGCCGGCCGACTTCGTCGCGACCCGCGAGGAGAAGGAGGCGGTCGCCGCGTGGGAGGCCGAGCGAGGCGAGCTCACCGGCCAGCGGGGTCACCGATGAGCCGCTTCGCGCGCTTTCGTCGCCTCGTCCGGGAGTTCACGGGCGAGGCGGCGTGGGACGACTACCTCGCGGCCTGCGAGCGCGACGGCGTCGAGCCGACGACCCGCCGCGCCTTCGAGCGCCACCGCGCCGACCGGATCGAGCACGCCCCCATGGCGCGCTGCTGCTGACCCGCCCGCACGTGCGCGTTTGCGTGGGGCCCCACGCAAACGCGCAGATCGGGCGCATGTTTGCGGTGGGCGGAGCCTGCTTGCGTGGGGCCCCACGCAAGCAGGCCGGCCGGGCGAGGGTGCGCGACGCGGGACTGCGGCCGACGATGGACGCATGAGCGAGCGCTACCCCGACGAACGCATCGAGACCGGCCGCGTGGTGAAGGCGCCCGCCGACACGATCTTCGCGGTGCTGCGCGACCCGTGGGGGCACGTCGCGATCGACGCCTCCGGCATGCTGCAGTCGGTCGAGGGCGACGTCGTCGCCGCGGTCGGCGACCGGTTCCTCGTGCACATGGACCGTGAGTCCTACGGCGACATCCCCGACCTCAAGGAGTACGACGTCACGGTCGTCATCGAGGAGTACGAGCCCGACCGGCTGATCACCTGGTCGATCATCGGCCGGGTGCGCCCACCGATCGGGCACCGCTGGGGGTACCGACTCGAACCCGTCGACGGCGGCACGCAGGTCACGTCGGTGCTCGACTGGAGCCACGCGCGGGACGACTGGAAGGACCAGTTCCCGATCGTCGACGAGGACGGTCTCAAGGCCACCCTCGGGATCCTGGAGCGGGCGGCGCGGCTCGGGTACGTCCGCGGCTCGTAACCGCGCTGCAACCCGCCTGGGCTTGCGCGCACCCGTCCCTGCCACCACGATCGACGGAACACGCGATCGGGAGGGACCGCATGAGCGACCAGACCACGAGCGCAGCCGGGGGTGCCGGGCAGCAGGAGGAGCTGAAGCGGTCCATCACCGGCCGGCTGCTGTTCTTCTACGTGCTGGGCGACGTGCTCGGCTCCGGCATCTACGCCCTCATCGGCGTCATGGCGTTCACGGTGGGCGGCGCGTTCTGGCTGTCGTTCGTCATCGGCGTCACCGTCGCACTGCTCACCGGCTTCGCCTACGCCGAGCTCATCACCAAGTACCCCCAGGCCGCGGGGGCCGCGCTGTACACGCACAAGGCGTTCGGCAACCGGTTCCTGACCTTCATGGTCACGTTCTGCCTGCTCGCCGCCACCATCGCCGCCGCCGGCACCTTGGCGCGGGTCTTCGGCGGCACCTACTTCCAGTCCTTCGTCGAGGGTGCGTCGGTCACGCTCGTCGCCATCGTCTTCATCGTCGCACTCTCGCTGCTGAACTTCCGCGGCATCACCGAGTCGGTGTGGACCAACATGGTCATGACGCTGATCGAGACGACCGGCCTGCTGATCATCCTCGCGGTCGGCGTGGTCGTCCTGGCCGAGGGCGACGCGAACCTGCAGCAGCCGTTCGAGCTCAACGAGGGCAACCCGACGCTCGTCGTCCTCGGCGGGGTGGCGCTCGCGTTCTTCGCGATGACGGGCTTCGAGAACGCCGCGAACATCGCCGAGGAGACGCAGGACCCGAGCCGGACGTTCCCGCGGGCGCTGCTCGGCGGCATGACCCTCGCCGGCATCCTCTACATGGTCATCGCGTTCATCGCGTCGATGGTCGCGCCGCTCGACCAGCTCACCGCGAACAAGGGCGAGGACGGCAGCCTGCTGACCGTCGTGCAGAACGGCCCCATCCCCGTGCCCGAGCTCGTGTTCTCCGCGATCGCGCTCGTGGCCGTCACCAACACGACACTCGTCTCCCTCGTGGCGCAGTCGCGCATCATGTACGGCATGGCGCGCCAGGGCATCGTGCCGCGGATCTTCGCCCGCACCCACGCCACCCGCCGCACCCCGTGGGTCTCGATCGTCTTCACGGCAGCCATCGTGTGCCTGCTGCTCGCCGTGGCCGACGTCGACCGGCTGGCCACGGTGACCGTCCTGTTCCTCATCGTCGTGTACGGCATGGTCTGTCTCGCGGCGCTCACGCTGCGCGGGACGCCCGTCGAGCACGAGCACTACTCCGCGCCCATCGTCATCCTCGTCGTCGGCGTGGTCGCCAACGTGGCGATCCTGGTGCACACGATGATCAACGACCGGGGCTCGATCCTGTGGTGCGGTGCGATCGTCGCCATCGGCGTCGTGATGTACGGCGTCAACGCCTTCGCGATGCGTCACCAGCCGCACGCCCTCGACCCCACCGACCTGTCCGGCTAGCCTCACCCGCAACGACCCACCCAGGAGAAGCCCATGCACGTGCTCGTCGCCACGGACGGCTCGAAGCAGTCGCTCCAGTCCGCCACGTACCTGCGCCACGTCGTCGACGCCGACAGCGTCACCAAGGTCAGCGTCGTCGCCGTCGTCAGCCCGCTCGCCGCGGTGCCGTTCGCGGCAGAGGGCAGCGCCGACGGCGGTGTCGAGCTGTCGTTCCGCCGCGAGGCCGAGCAGGCCACGCTCAAGGTCGCCGAGGCGCTCGACGGCTGGGGCCCGCCCGTCACCACGCACGTCTACAGCGGCGCGCCGGCGAACGAGATCATCAAGGCGGCCAAGCGGTTCGACTCCGGCCTCATCGTGCTCGCCAGCCAGAGCACCCGCACCCAGGCGGTGCTCATGGGCTCGGTCTCGCACAAGGTCCTGAACCAGGCCACCTGCCCCGTGCTCGTGCACCGTCCGGGCCCCAAGCCGGCGCGGAAGCCGGTGCGCCGGGCCGCGAAGAAGGCCTGACCCTCGCTGAGCCGGGTGGTCGCGCGCGGCTCAGCGCGACCGGGGCTGACGGTGCAGCCACGGCCCGAGCAGCCGGGTGACCCACGGCAGCAGCACGTACGTCATGAGCGGCGTCATGACGCAGACCGTGACGAGCACGCGCAGGGGCAGCCACACGTCGGCCAGGTAGTGCACGCCGATCTCGTTGGTCACCACGCTCAGCGGGAAGAAGACGATGAAGATCGAGATCATCTGCTTCCACCGTGGCGGTGCGACCGGGACCGAGCGCAGGTCCTCCAGGTCGACGCGCGACGGGTCGTCGAACCAGCCCTCGATGCCGGTGCGACGCTCGAGCCGGGTCTCGTCGGCGATGCCCTGGGCGCTGTCGAGCCACCAGCGGCGCTGCCGCGACGACATCCACACGTCGAGGTCGGCGTCGCTCGCGAAGCGGAACAGCATGTGCCACTCCCCCGACGTCGGCGACGTGCGCACCCACCCCGAGCCGAGGAAGCCGTCGAAGCGCTCCGCCAGCTCCGAGCCGGCCCGCAGCCACGCGACCATCTGGTCCTCGTGCGCAGGGTCGACGTGGCGCGTCACCGACACGGTCACGGGGACGGGAGACGGGGCGTGCTCGCTCATGCCCCCCAGACTAGGAAGTCGGTGCCGCCGCCGTCGCGTCCGCCGGTGCCCGCCGCTGGGTGACGATCTCCACACCGGCCCACGCGACGGCCACGACGGCCCAGCCGCCGACGACGTCGAGCAGCCAGTGGTTGCCGGTCCCGACCACGACGAACGCCGTGACGAGGGCGTGCGCCCAGCCCAGGGTGCGCCAGACCCGACCGACCCCGGCCGCGGTGAGGGCGAGCGCGACCCACAGCGCCCAGCCAGCGTGCAGCGACGGGAAGGCCGCGAGCTCGTTGGTCAGGTCGCCCATGCCGCGCGGGGCGGACGCGTCGGACCCCCACCAGCCCGCGGCCGAGTGCAGGGCGAGCACGTCGGTGTAGCCCTCCACGAAGCGCGGCGGGGCCATCGGCACGGTCAGGTAGCAGGCCAGACCGGCCAACGAGGCCACGACGAGCGACGTGCGCGCGCGCCCGTACAGCCAGCGGCGACGCACGAACAACCACACGAGGACGACGGCGGTGACCACGTAGTGCGCCGTGGCGTACCAGTAGCTCGACGCGACCGCCACGAGGTCGTGGTGCACCACCCAGGTGTTGAGGGCCTGCTCGACGTCCAGGTGCCAGGCCTTCTCGAGACCCAGCAGGTCCTTCGCACGGTCGAGAGCGGCGCCGCGGTCGTCGGAGGCGAGCATCCGCGAGGCGCTGTAGCCGACGTAGAGCACGGCGATCAGCGCCACCTCCAGCACCACGGCGCGGACCCCGAGGCGCGTTCGGGTGCCGACAGGAGTGAGGCTCATGGCTTCACTATGGCGTGAACGGCACCGTGTGCACCTCGGGGACGTCACCCATCGGTCACCCGCACGTCACCCTGAGGCCACCCGGGCGACGTCGCCCGGCGCCGTCGGCGCCCGCGACAGCCAGGGTCAGCGACGTCGACGGAACAGGCTCTTCGCCAGCTCTCGCGCGAGCGTGCGCGACGCCTCGCCGACCGCGCGGTCGAGCGTCGAGCGACCCGTGGACGTCGTGCGGGAGCGCGTCCGACGCCGGGGCCCGCGCTCGAGGCGGTCGGCCTCACGGGCCACGCGTCCGGCCTCGGCGGCGGCGTCGCGCGCGGCCCGGTCGGCCTCGGCGCGCGCCTCGGCAGCTCCGCGGGCGGCCTCGACCGCCTCCGTCGCCGACGGCGGGTCGACGCGCGTGCCGTAGCGGGGCAGCAGCGGCGACGCCGCGACGAGTCCCGCGACGACGTCGGCCGGTGCGGGAGCCATCGACCCCTGCGGCGCCCGCAGCCGGGTCCACGCGACGGGGGTGGGGGCACCCCGCTCGTCCATCACCGTGACGACGGCCTCGCCGATCGCGAGCCGGGTGAGCAGCTCGCCCAGGTCGTACCCCGACGTCGGGTACGTCGAGACGGTCGCGCGGAGGGCCTTGGCGTCGTCGGGCGTGTGGGCGCGCAGCTGGTGCTGGACCCGCGACCCGAGCTGGGCGAGCACGTCCGACGGCACGTCCTTCGGCGTCTGCGTGACGAACACGATGCCGACGCCCTTGGAGCGGATGAGCCGCACGGTCTGGGTCACCTGCGCCAGGAAGTCCTTCGACGCGTCGGCGAACAGCAGGTGCGCCTCGTCGAAGAAGAACACGAGGCGCGGCTTCTCGACGTCGCCCACCTCGGGCAGCGTCGCGAACAGCGTGCGCAGCAGGTGCAGGAGGAAGGTCGAGAAGAGCGTCGGCCGGTCCACCACCGACGGCACCTCCAGCAACGACACGACGCCGCGGCCGTCGGGGGCCAGGCGGAGCAGGTCGGCGACGTCGAGCTCGGGCTCGCCGAAGAAGACGTCGGCGCCCTGGTCGGCGAACGCGACGAGCTCGCGCAGGATCACGCCGACGGTGGCCGACGAGAGCCCGCCGAGCTCCTTCAGCTCGGCCTTGCCGTCGCCGACGAGCCAGGTGAGCACCGAGCGCAGGTCGCCGAGGTCGACGAGCCGGTGTCCCTGCTCGCGCGCGTGGTGGAAGACGAGTCCGAGCGACGACTCCTGGGTCTCGTTCAGGCCCAGCACCTTCGCGAGCAGGAGCGGACCGAACGACTCCAGGCTCGCGCGGACCGGCACGCCCGTGCCGAGGCCGCCGAGGGTCAGGAGCTCCGTGGGCGAGCCGAGCGGCTGCCACGTCTGCCCGACGTCGGCGCACCGCTGCGTGAGGCGCTCGCTCGGGGTGCCGGGGACGGCGATGCCGGAGAGGTCGCCCTTCACGTCGGCCGCGAACACGGGCACGCCGTGCGCCGAGACCTGCTCCGCGAGCAGCTGCAGCGTCCGCGTCTTGCCGGTGCCGGTCGCGCCGGCCACCAGCCCGTGCCGGTTGAGCATGCCGAGCGGGATGCGCACGGGCGCCGACGGCACGGCGACGTCGTCGACGACGAGGGCGCCGATCTCCACCACCGGACCGTCGAAGGCGTAGCCCGCACGGACCTCCTCGACCACCGGATCCTGGGGCCCAGAGTGGTCCGGCACAGGATCGGACGGCACCGCCACGCCCGCCTGCTGCTCGGCAGCGGCGGCGCGTGCCAGCTCGTCGGCGCGACGTCGGGCCTCGACGGCTGCCGCCTCCGCCGCAGCGGCAGCCTGCGCGGCCTGCGCGGCGAGGTCGGACGCGCTCGCGTCGCCGTCGGTGGGTCGACCGTCCCCGTCAGCCGTGCTCATGGCGGTCAGGCTACCGCTGCGCGGCGGTCGTGCTGTCTACACTGACGTCGTGATCTTTCGGAGGGTGAGCGACGGTCGGCCGTACCCCGACCACGGACTGTCGCAGCGCGAGTGGGCCGACCTGTCGCCCACGCAGGTGCACCTCTCCGACCTCACGACCACCAAGACGCAGCTCGACCTGGCCAACCTGCTCGACGAGGACTCGACGTACTTCGGCGACCTGTTCGCGCACGTCGTCGCCTGGAACGGCGAGCTGTTCCTCGAGGACGGGCTGCACCGCGCCGTCCGCGCCGCCCTGCAGCAGCGGTCCATGCTGCACGCCCGCGTCCTGACGATCGGAGCCCGTCGATGAACCCCCGCAGCGGAGCCGTCGGCCCCCTCGTCCTGCTCGGCTGTGCACTGCTGCTCGTGCTGGGGCTGTTCGTCGGCTTCCGGCTCGTCACCGCCGAGGCCGACACCGGTGAGGCTGCACCCACCTGCGAACGCCGCGTCGTGGAGAAGGACGACCGTGTGACCAGCAGCCTCGTGAGCGTCGACGTCTACAACGCGAGCAGCCGGGCCGGTCTGGCGAACCGCGTCTCCATCAACCTGCAGCGTCGCGGGTTCCTCGCCGGCCAGATCGGGAACTCCGACAGCAAGGTCAGGCCACGGGTGGCCGCCGTGCTCACGGACGACCCGAAGGACCCGCGCGTCCGGCTCGTCGGTGCGCAGTTCGGCTCCCGCGTGCAGTACGTCGAGCCCGACATCCCGGTCGACGAGGGGTCGGTGACGGTCGTCGTCGGCGACGGGTTCCGCCAGCTCGGGCGCGACGTGCGCGACACCAGCAACGACCGTCGCTTCACGGTCTGCCTGCCCACGGTCCCTGCGGCCTGACCACACCGGAACAGGCGCGGCGGGTCAGGCAGGGTCGGCCGCGTCCCAGCCGGCGAGCCGTCCGTGGCGGCCGACGTCGAGCAGACGCTGCTCGGTGAGCTCGCGGACGTCGCGCGTGGCCACGACGAGCACGTCGTCGCCCCGCACGAGCCGCGTGGTGCGGTGCGGCACGAACGGCGTGCCGTCGCGCACGACGAGCGACACCGACGCCCCTGTGGGCAGGCGCAGCTCGCCCACCTCGACGCCCGCCAGGCGCGATCCGCGCGGCACGTGGACCTGGAGCAGGTCGGCCGAGACCCGTTCGAGCGGCGCGGCCTCGACCTCGAGGTCGCGCACGTCGTCGCGCAGCACCCCGCACCAGCGCGCCAGGCGCGCGAGTGGCGCGGCCTGCACGAGCGTGTAGACGACGACCGCCACGAAGACGATGTCGAAGAGGTCGCGCGAGCCGGGCACGTCTGCGGCCAGCGGGATCGTGGCGAGGATGATCGGCACGGCACCCCGTAGGCCCGCCCAGCCGACGAACAGCTGCTCGCGCCAGCCGACCCGGAACCAGGTGGCGCAGACCAGGACCGACAGCGGCCGGGCGACGAAGGTCAGCACAGCGCCCGCGACCAGTCCCGTCCACAGGTGCCAGAGCGTGAACTCCGAGGGGCTCGCGAGCAGGCCCAGCATGACGAACAGGCCGATCTGCGCGAGCCAGCCGATGCCCTCCACGAACGAGCGGGTGGCGACGCGGTGCGGGAGCTCGGTGTTGCCGAGCACGAGCGCGCACAGGTACACGGCCGCGAAGCCGCTGGCGTGGCCGAGCACGGCGAGGCCGTACGCGAGCACCGTGAACGCCAGCACGATCAGTGGGTAGAGGCCCGACGCCGGCAGCGCGAGCTGGCGCAGCAGCCTCGCGGCACCGAACCCGACCGCCAGGCCGACGACCGCGCCGACGACGATCTCGAAGACGATCAGCCCGATGAAGGAGAGGGCACCGCCGTCGGCGATCTCACCGGCGCTCACGCGGTGACGAGCACGACGATCGGCGCGTCGTTGAGCCCCGACTCCGCCTCCAGCACGCCCTTCACCCGGGGTGCGATGGGCACGGCGCGCAGCACGGAGAACACCGCCGCCGCGTCGGTGGGCGTGAGCACGGCGGCGAGCAGGACCGCGATCTCCCACCGCAGGTCGAGCGCGTAGTGGGCCGCGCCGGCGACGACGAGCACGCTGACCACCGACCCGAGGGTCGCGAGCAGCAGGCCGAGGCCGATCGCCGGGCGCACGTGCTCCCACCGGGTCGTCAGACCGCCCTCGGCCAGGATCAGCACGAGTGCGCCGAAGCCGACCGCGAGCGCGAGGTCGGCGTCGTCGAACTGCACACCCAGGCCCTCCTCGCCGAGCACGAGTCCGAGACCGAGGTAGACGAGCAGCGACGGCAGCCCCACGCTGACGGAGAGCCGGACCGCGAGGATCGCCGCGATGAGGACGCCCGAGCCGACCAGGAGGAACACGTCGAGGTCGTGGACGTCCATGCACCCACCTCCCACCCTCGCCGAGACCCGATCCTATCGAGCGTCGACCGTGCATCGACCTGCAGGGACGCACGCCGTGCGGTGGGATGGACGGGTGCACCGTCGTCGATTTCTCTCGCTCGGGGCCGCGGCGGTCGGCACGGCTGCGCTCGCCGCCTGCTCCGGCCCCAGTGCACCCACGTCGGGCGGTGGCAGCATGGGCGACATGGAACGCATCGCCTACGGCTCCGACCCGTCGCAGTTCGCCGAGCTGACCCGTCCGTCGGGAGCCTCACGCGGGGTGGTCGTCGTCATCCACGGCGGGTTCTGGCGCGCGCAGTACGACCTCTCGCTCGGCCGTCCGCTCGCCGCGTCGCTCGCGGAGGAGGGCTGGACCGCCTGGAACCTCGAGTACCGCAGGGTCGGGAACGGTGGCGGGTGGCCGCAGACGCCCGACGACGTCAGCGCGGGCATCGACAAGCTCGCGGAGGTCGACGGCCTCGACCTCTCGCGCGTGGTGACGCTCGGCCACTCGGCCGGCGGCCACCTCGCGGTGTGGGCGGCGGGACGTCAACGCCTGCAGCCGTGGACGGATGCGAAGGTCCCCGTGACGGCCGCGGTCTCCCAGGCGGGCGTGCTCGACCTCGCGGGGGCTGCCTCGTTGGGCGCCGGGGCCGTGGAGGCGTTCCTCGGCCGGCCCGTCGACCAGGTGCCCGACGCCGACCCGACCGGCCAGGTCCCGCTCGACGTGCCGGTGCGCTGCGTCCACGGACGCGACGACTCGACCGTGCCGATCAGCCAGTCGGAGGCCTACGTCGCCGCAGCCACCGACGCCGGTGCCGACGCGACGCTCACGCCCGTCGACGGCGACCACTTCGTCGTCATCGACCCACGGAGCGAGGCGTGGGCGACGACGGTGCGGCTGCTCGCGGACCTGTAGCGACGACGAGCCAGGTCCAGCCCGCGGCGAGCAGGACCATCGAAAGCACGCCCCACGGCCGGTAGACGTGCTCCTGCCAGAACATCACGGAGCCGACCAGCGTGAGCACGGCGCCGGGCAGCGCCCGCATCACGCCGGCGCGGCTCGCGACGCCGACGGCGAGCGCGGTCGCGGCGATGTAGGCGTAGGACCCGATGGCGCCGAGGTCGCCCGCGACGGGGAAGACGATCCCGAGGCCGCCCGCCTCGGCGTCCTTGATGGCCCCGCCGGCGATCCCGGCGAGGATGTCGAGGCTGGTGTAGAAGCAGGCGTACACGTACGCCAGGACACCGACCACGACGCCGACGGCGCGGTCGTGCTGGCGGGCGACGAGCCACGGGCCCAGCGCGAGGAGCGGGAAGACGGGCAGCAGGACGGTGTGCATCATCTGCCAGTGCGCCGCGTCCTCGACGGTCAGCACCGCCGGGTGCGTCAGCCCGAGCGCGGCGGTGAACAGCGGCGGGAGCGCCACGGCGCAGATCGTGAGGTAGCGGGTCATGGCCTCACCGTAGGCACGATCCCCCCTGCCCGCCGACCACCGCCAGTCGAGCAGCGGCACGCGCGACGAAGGAGCGCCGTGGCTGCGTATCGAGACCACCCGGCAACGGCTCAGCGCGAACCGACCCCCAGCGACAGCACAGAGTGGTCTCGATACGCCCGAAGCACGCTCGTCCCTCGCGGCTCCGCGCTACTCGACCAGCGGCAGGTTCCGCTGGTCGAGTAGCAGGGACGAGCTTGCGAGGTCCCTGCATATCGAGACCACCCGGCAACGGCTCAGCGTGGACCAAGCCCCAGCGTCGGCGTGGAGTGGTCTCGATACGTCTCCGTCAGCTCCTTCGTCGCGGCGTCGACTACTCGACCAGCGGAACACTCCGCTGGTCGAGTAGTCCGAACGAGCTTGCGAGGCTCGGACGTATCGAGACCACCCGGCAACAGCCCAGCGCGGGCCAACCCCCAGCGAACGCCCAGAGTGGTCTCGACCTCCGCCTGCTCCTTCGTCGCGGCGTCGACTACTCGACCAGCGAAGCCATCCGCTCGGCGGAGGGTCAGGTGGCGTCCTCGACCCAGCCGTGGGTGCGGGTGTGCAGCTCCTCGCAGACGGCGCGGTAGAAGCGCTCGACCTCGGGGCTGGAGAAGTCGGAGGCGCCGGCGAAGGTGTCCGACCTGGCCTGGAACCACAGGGCTGCGCGCAGCAGGGTGATGCCCAGGTCGCCACCCAGGTGCTCTCCGCGCTCGACGGCCTCGAACGCGGGCCGGTAGGCGAGCTGCACGATCGTCGCCGTGGACGACGACAGGAAGAAGGCCGCGTCGAAGGTCTGCGCGAAGGCGTGCAGCGCCGCCCAGTCGGCGTCGGGCCCGGGCACGCGCACGCGTCGGGAGACGGCGAGCTGCTTCTTGTGCGGGACGTTGCGGGGTCCGTCGCTCACGAGGCGTCCTCCTCGGTGGCCAGGGCGGCGACGAGCTCGCGGACCGCGCGACCGTAGCCCGCGACACCCTCCCCGACGACGGTGACCGCGGCGACGTCGCTCAGGTAGGAGAAGTGGCGGAACTCCTCGCGGGCGTGCACGTCGGACACGTGCACCTCCGCGAACGGCAGCGCCACGCCGGTGAGGGCGTCGCGCAACGCCACCGACGTGTGCGTGAGCCCACCCGGGTTGATGACGACCCCCGCACAGTCCTCGCGGGCCTCGTGGATCGCGTCGATGAGCACGCCCTCGTGGTTGCTCTGCAGCGCCCGCACCGCGTAGCCGAGCTCGTCGGCGGTCCGCTCGACGAGCGCGACGACGTCGTCGAGCGTCTCGTGCCCGTACACGGCGGGCTCGCGCGTGCCGAGCAGGTTCAGGTTGGGGCCGTTGACCAGCAGCAGCCGGCGCGGGGGCGAGTCGCTCACGGGGTCACGCTACCGACCTCGTGCAGCCGCCCCCACCGACCCGTCACTGCCAGGCGCGCACCCAGTCGACCTGCAGCGTGGCGGGGAAGGTCGTGCCCGACGTCGGCTTGTTGCCGTCGACGCCCAGCATCTGGGTGAGGTTGATCGTGTAGTCCTGGTCGAACGGCCGGCCTTGCTCGACCGAGGTGTCCGACGTGCGGATGGCGTGGTCGAGGCAGACCTGCCCGTCGTACTCGACGCGGATGCGCTCGCGGTCCCACTCCAGCGCGTAGGTGTGCCAGGCGGTCGGGTCGTCGACCATGCAGAAGTAGTTCGTGTAGTCGCGGGTCGACGTCGCGTAGTGGACGGTCGGGATCAGGCGGTCCGGGTACTGGGAGTAGAACTCCGCGATGTCCATCTCGCCGGTGCCGAGGCCGTCGCCCCAGTACTTCAGCGTCTGCGGGAACAGCCAGAGGGCGCTGTGGACGCCGGGGCCGGAGCTCGCGGGCATCTTCGCGCGGATCTCGACCCGTCCCCGGCTCATCGTGTAGTGGCCCCAGGTGGTCACGGACGCCGACGTGTAGGGCGTCGTGACGGTGGAGCCGTTGGCGGTGCAGGTGACGGGCTCGGACTCCTTGCGCGTCGTCAGGCGCAGGGCGCCGCCCTTCACCTCGAGGTTCTGCGGCCGGTCGACCCAGCAGTCCCCGTAGGTCAGGCCCGTGGCCTCGGTGGTCGCGGGGCTCCACTTGCTGCGGTCGAGGGCGTTGCCGGTGAAGTCGTCGGCGAAGGTGCACGTCCACGCCGAGCCGTCGTCCTTGGAGCGGGTCTTCCCGCAGTCGTCGGAGGTCGTCGTCGACTCGGGGGTGGGCGTCGGCTCGGGGGTCGGCGTCGCCGTGGCCTCCGGGGTGGGCGTCGCCGTCGGGGCCGGAGAGGCAGTGGGCTCCGGGCTCGGAGCGGTCGTCGCCTCGGGCGACGGAGTCACCGTCGGCTCGGGCGAGGGGGCGGCAGAGGGCTCCGCCGACGGCGTCACCGTCGGCTCGGGCGTCGCGACGGGCTCCGGGCTGGGCGCGACCGTGGGCTCGGGCGCCGGGGTGGCGGTCGGCGTCGGCGAAGGGGTCGCGGCGGGTGTCGGCTGTGGCGCTGCGCCGCACCGTCGCCTCGCCGCGGTGCCCGTCGACGTGCGCCACGCGCGTCGCGGTCTTCACGACGGTAGCGGTCTTCGTCACGGTCACGCGGTGGCTGCGCGCGGCGTCGGCCTGCGCCACGACCAGCGTCGACGCCGCCAGGGCGACCAGGATCAGCGCGACCACCTTCGCGGTCGTGCTCGACGGACGTGCTGACGTCACCAGTCCCATGGTGTTCTCTCCCTCGGTGAAGGGATGCACGGCCGGCTGCACTGGTGCCCACCTGGCCCTTCGTGGTCTCCCCACCGCGAAGGACGGACGCTGGTCCCTATCTCCTCGGGACTTTAGTCCTTATCGAGGTCATCTGCACCCATAAAGTCCTGACTTCTTTCGGGACATCAGTCCCTGCTCACCCGGGGCGACGACGCCGTACGTGCCCGGTAGCGTGGTGCCGGGGAGAAGGAGAACCGCATGAGCACGATCGTCGTGGGCTACGTCGCGAGTCCCGAGGGTGAGGCCGCCTGGACCTGGGCCGTCGACCACGCCCGCAGCACGTCCGCCCGTCTCGTCGTCATCGCGTCCGACGCGCCGCACCCGGACGTCTCGCCCGAGACCGTCGTGGAGCAGCTCGAGTCGCGGCTCGGCGAGGCAGGCGTCGAGCACGAGGTGGTGCACTTCGTGGGCAGCGGTGGCGCCGCCGACGCCATCCTCGACCACGCCAACCGCCACGACGCGTCGCTCGTCGTCATCGGCCAGCGCCGACGCTCCCCCGTGGGCAAGCTGGTGCTGGGCTCCACCTCGCAGCGCATCCTGCTCGAGGCCGACTGCCCGGTCGTCGCCGTCAAGGCCGCGCGCTGACCTCGTCGCCGGTCCCGGCACGTACCTCTCGGACGTCGACTGCTCAGCTGCCGCCAGCCTCGCTGGTCGTGTCGCCCCACACCGCCTTCGCGCCCGAGTCGCCCACGCGGTAGACCTGCACGGCCGCCGCGACGGAGGCGATCAGGACGAGGACGGCCACGCCCCGCGCCGCCGCGGACACGACGCCCCGACGGTGCAGGACGAGCATCGCCACGAGCACCACCAGCAGGGCGATCTCGAACCAGATGAGCTGGTCGCCGAGCTCCGCGTGCCGGCCCGGGTCGCCGACCCTCTTCTCGAGCGCCTCGCCGCTCGAGGTCGCGACCGGGGTGAGCGCGGTCGCCACGACGAGCAGACCGGCCACGAGCCAGCCGTAGGTCTGGCGCCAGGCTGGGCGCAGCGCGACGACGATCGCACCGACCACCGACAGGGGCAGCAGCACGACGACCGCGTGCACGACGAGCGGGTGCAGCGGGAGGCCGTTGAACGTGTCCAGCATGGTGTTCTCCTTCGTGGGACGTCCCCGTGCGGCGAGCGCCGACGTGCGGTGGAGGGGGTCAGGGTGCGCCGAGGACGAGCCGGACCAGGGACCACGGACCGTCGCGGTCGAGCTCGAGGCGACCGCCGCTCGCCTCCGCGCACGACCGCGCGATGTCGAGGCCGAGACCGCTGGAGCCCCGGTCGCTCGTCCCGCGCCGCAAGGCCGACGGCGGCACGCCCGGCCCTTGGTCACGGACCTCGACGACGGTGTCGGTGCCGACGGACGACACGGTCACGGCCACCGGCACTCCCTCGGCCGTGTGCGCGACGGCGTTCTCGAGCAGCGCGTCCAGCGCGGCGGCGAGGTCCGCGTCGGCCAGGCGCACCTCCCACCCCGCGGCGCCGTCCGGCAGCTCGAGCACGGCGTCTCGCCGCTGGTCCTCCAGCAGCGGAGCCCAGTACGCGAACCGGTCCTGCACCACGGCGACCACGTCGGTCCGGGGCACCGCCCCCTCGCGTTGTGGTCGGCGAGCAGCCTGGATCACCGCCGTCAGGGTCCGCTCGAGGTGGTCGAGGTGGTCCTCGAGCTCACGCTTCTGCGGCGACTCCGGCAGGGCCTCGACGTCGAGCCGCACCGCGGTGACCGGGGTGCGCAGCCGGTGCGACAGGTCGGCGACGGTCTCGCGCTCGGCCACGAGCAGCTCGTCGATGCGCCCGGCCAGGCGGTTCAGCGCCGCCGACACGCTGCGCACCTCGCGCGGACCGTCCTGCGGCGCCCGGGCGTCGAGGTCGCCGTCGGCGAGTCGTTCGGCCGTCGCGGCCGCTGCCGTCAGGTGACCCGCGAGACGACGCCCCACCACCACGGCGAGCCCCGCCACCGCCGCGAGCGTGACCAGCCCGGCCAGGCCGAGCACGCCCACCTGCTCGAGCGTCTCCCTCCCCACCACGCTGCTCGGCACGAACGAGCACACCGCGACGTCGCGGCCCCGCTGCTCGGCGACCACGCGCACGAGCCGGCCGCCGTCGACCGACGCCACCTCTGCCCCGTACACGCGCCCGACCCGGGCGTCCGGCGGGCCGTAGGAGTCGCCGTCGGGGGACCGTGCGTCGTCGCGTCGCCCTGGGGGTGTGCCGGCGTCGGCGAGGGGACCGAAACGGGCGTCCGAGTCGACGCTGCAGTCGGGTCGGGTCGACCCCACGGGCGCGCCGTCGCCGGCGTCGACGGTCACCCGACCACCGTCGCGGGCGTCGATGCGCTCGACGACCGCGACGAGGTCGTCGCGGTCGCCCCGCCCCGTGCTCAGCAGGTCGGCCACGCCCTGCGCGACGGAGGCCGCCCACTGCTCCTCGTCCTGCTGCACGTTGCGCTGCACGGTCAGCGTCACCGGCACGGCGAGGAGCAGCAGCATCGCCGCGGCCGACCCGACGCCCAGCGCGAGGATGCGGGCGCGCAGGCTCACGCGACGCCGCCGGTCGCGGGGTCGGGGGCGACGAGCTTGACGCCCACCCCTCGCACGCTGTGCAGGTACCGCGGGTCGGCAGCGCTCTCGCCGAGCTTGCGACGCAGCCACGACAGGTGCACGTCGACCGTGCGGTCGGCGCCGCCCCACGGCATCTGCCAGACGTCGGCCAGCAGCTCACGCTTGCTCACCACCTCGCCGGCGCGGGTGGCGAGGGCGAGCAGCAGGTCGAACTCCTTGCGGTTCAGCGCGACGGCGCGGCCGTCGAGGGCGACCTCTCGTGAGACAGGGTCGACGACCAGTCCGCCCACCCTGACGGTGCGGTCGGCCGCACCGGCCGGCGCGGTGCGGCGCAGCACCGCTCGGACGCGCGCCATGGCCTGCGCGGCGGAGAACGGCTTGACGAGGTAGTCGTCGGCGCCGGCGTCGAGGAGCCGCACGATCTCCCGCTCGTCGTCACGGGCCGTGGCCACGACCACCGGCACGTCGCTGGAGGAGCGCACCAGGGCGAGCACGTCGGCGCCGTCGAGGTCCGGCAGCCCGAGGTCGAGCATGATCACGTCGGGCTGCTCGGCACCGACGCTGCGGATGGCCTCGACGGCCGTCCCGACGGCGGTGACGACGGCACCGTGGTCGGTCAGCCCGCGGGTGAGGGTCGTGCGGATGGCGAGGTCGTCCTCGACCACCAGGATCCGGACCATGGGGTCACCGTAGTGCTCGGTGACGCCGACCGGGGCCGACTCGCGCACGCTCACGACCGGCCCGACCGGTCCAGTGCGGGCAGGACCCGCAGGGCGAGCGCGGGGCACGCCTGCGCCAGCTGGCGGGCCTGCCGCTCGGTGAGGTCGTCGCCGACGACGGGGAAGCCCCACTCGTCGAGGGTCACCTGCTCGGGCAGGAGCGCGGCGCACAGTCCGTGGCCGTCGCAGCGGGTCCAGTCGACCAGGACGCGTGGGCTCATCGCTCGGCACCCGTCGGGAGCACGCCGAGCGTCGGACGTCCGCACCCGCGACCCGTCGCGTGGACGGCGACGTCGTCGGCGAACGCGGTCAGCGCGCTGGCCAGGAAGCCGACGGCGCCGTCGGGGTGGGCGCACGCTCCGCGACCGCGCACCAGGCCGAGCCGTCGGGACAGGCGCGAGAGGTCGACGGGCGCGTTCGCCGCCAGCCCCTCGACGTCGGAGGCGAGGGAGTCGAGCCCGAACACGCAGGGTCCGCACTGCCCGGCCGACTCCCCGGCGAGCCAGCGCGCCACCCGCGCGACCTCCCCCACGGGGCAGGTGGCGCCGGGCAGCACGGCGACGACGCCCGCACCCCACGTCGCACCTCGCGCGCGGAGGGCGGCGCGGTCCACGAGCAGGTCGCCGGCCTTGGTCCAGCGGCCGTGGTACCCACCGAGGAGGACGGTCCGGTCCGCTCCGCCGACGAGGTCGGCGACCCGTCGGCCGTGCGGCACCTCGACCACGCCCGGGTGCGGCACGTCGCCCAGCAGCGTCGCGAGCGTGCTCCCCGGCTCGTCGAGGGTGCCGACGCTCGCGAACCCGGCCGGTCCGCGACGGCCCAGCAGCCCCAGCTGCGCGAAGGTCTCGACGTTCGACAGGAACGTCGGGTGCCCGTCGACCCCGTGGACGGTCGGCAGCGTGCGTCGACCACCCGGGACCGGCGCCGACCCCGAGAGCCGGTTGACGAGCGACCGCGCCTCGCCGCCGACGAACGTCCCTGCTGCGTCGACGACCCGCACGTGGTGCGCGTCGGTGCGCTCCACGAGCGCGGCACGCAGGGCCGCAGCAGCCTGCGGGTCGTGGACGGCGACCACGGCGTGCGTCGTGCGCAGGGCTTCCGCCACGACGACGACGCCGTCGAGCACGAGGTGCGGGACGCGGCGCATGAGCACCCGGTCTTTCCAGCTCGCCGGCTCGCCCTCGCTGCCGTTCACCACCACCCGCACGTCGGACCCGGGCGCGACTCCGGCCAGCTTGGTCGCGACCGGGAAGGCTGCACCGCCACGGCCCAGCAGCCGCACCGACGCCACGTCGGCGGCGAGCGTGCGCGCTGCGTCCGCCCGGAGCGCGCCATGCAGGAGCTCGTGCTCGACGAGGGGCACGTGGCCGGTGTCGCGCGCGCCGGAGAGCAGGGCGTCCGCTCCCCAGGTGAGGACGGCCGGGGGACCGCTGGGACAGGTCAGGACGGTCATCGGGATCCTCCTCGGACGAGCACACGGTGGGGTGGGACGGAGTCGGTGAGGACGGTCGTCCGACGGGGACGGGCGAGGATGCGCAGCGCCGCGACTCCGGCCACCGCCAGCGCGCAGCCGACGTAGACGACCGTCGCCCAGGCACGACCGGTGTCGGTGCCGGCGAGGACGCCGTGCCCCATGCTCAGCAGCCAGCCGACGTAGGCGGAGCCGTGCACGGTGCGCCAGACGAGGGGCGAGACCCGCGAGCCGGCGAGCCGTCCGCGCGACAGTCCGCTCAGCGCGGCGGCCACGAAGGCCCACACCGCGAGGGCGCCGAGCCCGACCGCGAGCGGCGCGAACCCCGAGGTGAAGGGCACGACCACGGAGGTGAGCGGCACGTCGACGTGGGTGTCGAGCGCGAGCAGCCCGACGTGCAGGACCAGCGCCGCCAGCGCCGTGAGCGCGACCGAGCGGTGCGCGAGCTGGCGGACGGCGCGCTGCTCGTGGGCGCCGCTGCCGCGACCCGTCGACGACGCGAGCGCACCGAGGCAGACGGACGCCGTGAACCCGAGGAGGGCCACCATGCCGAGAGCACGAGCCAGGAACCAGAGGGTCATGCCGCCACCTCCGTCTCGGGCGGCCAGCCGCCGACGTGCTCGACGGCACCGGCGACGGTGACCACGCGTGCGGCCACGTCGTCACGCTGCAGCCAGGGCAGGGCCTCCGGGCCGCGGACCACCGCGGCCGTGCTGAGCGTGTTCGCCAGCACCGCGCTCGGAGCCCACACGGCGACCGTGCGCCAGGAGCTGTCGGCGGGTCGGCCCGTACGGGGGTCCAGCAGGTGGTGGGCCGGGACGCCGTCCGTGGTGGTCCAGCGACGCTCCCGGGTCGACGACGTCGCGAGCCCGCCGCGGGTCACGGCGACCCGGGTCCCCGCCCCGCCGCGTCGTTCGGCGACGTCGACCTGCCAGGGTCGGGACGGTCGGCCCGCGAGCGCGAGGTCGCCGCCGATCTCGACGAGGACGGCGTGGCCGTCGAGCGCGTGCACCCGGCGCGCCGCCTCGTCGGCCGTCCACGCCTTCGCCACGGCACCGAGGTCGAGCCCGACGCCCGCCGGGACCCCCACCAGCCGCAGCTCGGGGTCGACGCGGACGCTGCGCCAGTCACGTCGGAGCGGCCAGCTCGGTCGGTGGAGCGCCTCCAGCTGGCCGAGGCCGGTCCGCGTCCCGGCCGCGCGACCTCGGGGCGCGGCCCGCACCACGTCGAGGTCGGCGTCGTAGCCGAGTGCTGCCAGGTCGGCGCCGAGCGTCGGGTCCACGGCACCGTCGGTCGCGCGCGCGGCCTGCAGGGCCACCTGGACCAGCTCGACGGTCAGCGCCGACGCCGGCACCAGACGGCCGCCGTGCCGAGCGACCCGCACCAGCTCGGCATCGTCGCGGAACCGGCTCACGGCGGCGTCGACGTCGGCCATCAGGTCGCGGACGACGCGCTCGGCGCGGTCGGGCGAGCCGCCCTCCACGGTCACGGACACGGTGCACGACCAGGCGTCCCACCGACGCACGGCGCTCATGACGCGTTGCTCGACGCGTCGCCCTGGCCGCTGGAGCTGCCCTGCTGCAGGCCGCTCCCGCCCTGGTCCGAGCTGCTCCCCTGGTCCGAGGTGCTGCCCTGGCTCGAGTCCTGGGGCGACGTGCTCCCCGACGTGCCCGACGTCGTGCTCTGCTCGACGCTCGCGGCGGTCGAGCTGGTCTGGGCGACGACGGCCGCGAAGCCGCCGGTCGCCACCACACCCAGCACGCCGGCGCCGACCGCCATGCGGCGGGCCCTGGTCCTCACGTCGGTCCTCATGCCGTCCTCCTCGTCGGTGCCGCTCCTGCGGCGGCACCACGAGCATCGGGCGGGACGGGTCAGCCCCAACCCAACCGGACCTCAAATCCACGTCAAGAACGGCGAGGCGTCGCTCGTGGCACGATCGACGGGTGAGCCTCGACGACCTGCCCGCGGCGATCGTGCAGACCGACCCTGACGTCGTGGCCGGGTTCGCGCACGACGAGGCGCGACTGGTGGAGCGCTCGACGCCTGCCGCGGTGCTGTCGCCGCGCGACACCGACGAGGTCGCCGCCTGCCTGCGGGCCGCGCGGGCGGCCGGGCTCACGGTCGTCACCCGCGGCGCCGGCACGGGGCTGGCCGGCGGCGCGAACGCTCCGGCGGGCTCCGTCGTGCTGAGCACCCGACGGCTCGACCGCATCGTCGCGATCGACGTCGAGGAACGGGTCGCCGTCGTGCAGCCCGGCGTGCTGACCGGCGACCTGCGCGCGGCGGTCGAGGAGGTCGGGCTGTTCTACCCGCCCGACCCCGGCAGCGTCGCCATCTCGACCATCGGCGGCAACGTCGCGACCGACGCCGGCGGCATGTGCTGCGTGAAGTACGGGGTGACGGGCGACTACGTGCTGGGTCTCGAGGTCGTCCTGGCCGACGGTCGGGTCCTGCGGACCGGACGCCGCACGGTCAAGGGCGTGGCCGGCTACGACCTGACCCACCTGCTCGTGGGCTCCGAGGGGACGCTCGGGGTGATCACCGAGGTCACGCTCCGGTTGCAGCCCTTCCCACCGGCGCCCGCCACCGTCGTCGCGACGTTCGCCTCGCTGCCCGACGCGGGTCGCGCGGTGGAACGGATGACCGCCGACGCGCTCGACGTGTCGCTGCTGGAGCTGCTCGACGCGACCACGCTCCGGGCGATCGACGCGCACACCGGCATGGGGCTCGACGCCGCCGCGATGCTGCTCGTCCAGTCTGACCAGCCCGACCCCACGGCGACGCTCGCAGCCGTGCAGCGGGCGTGCGAGGGAGCGGGAGCGGTCGACGTCGCGGTCACGACCGACGTCGAGGAGGGACGGCAGCTGCTCGAGGCCCGACGTCAGGCGCTGCCCGCCCTGGAGCGGCTCGGCGACTGGCTGCTCGACGACGTGTGCGTCCCGCGGCGCGCGATCGTGGCGCTCGTGCAGGGCGTCGATCAGGTGGCCCGCGCCGAGGGGCTGACGATCGGGGTGTTCGGCCACGCCGGCGACGGCAACATGCACCCGACGGTGATCTTCGACCAGCAGGACCCGGAGTCCGAGGCGGCCGCCCGGCGCGCGTTCGACGCGATCACGGCGCTCGCCCTCGACCTCGGCGGCACGGTGACGGGCGAGCACGGCGTCGGCCGGCTCAAGGCCGGCTGGCTGGCGCGCGAGCTCGACCCCGTCGCCCTCGACGTCCACCGCGCCGTCAAGGCCGCTCTCGACCCGGAGGGTCGGCTCAACCCCGGGAGCGTCCTCGGTGCGAGGCGCTGAGGACACCTGGACGTCTCTGTGGAGGAACGGGCGGGTCGCCCACCGGCCGAGCCGGTGTCGCGCAGGACGGGACAGCCCACGAGCGGATCGCCGATCGCTGGCGACCAAAGAGTACAGTCCAGGAGACTATCACTCATGATAGTCTCCTCGGTGAATCACTTCCCGACCAGAGGCGCGGCACATGTTCGTGGGACGAGAGCAGCAACTGCGGGAGCTCACCGACCGCCTCACGTCGGTGCGCGAGTCGACGGACGCGAAGCCCGGCAAGGCCGTCCTCATCCGAGGACGGCGTCGCGTGGGCAAGTCCCGTCTCGTCGAGGAGTTCGTCGAGCGATCCGGGGTGCCCTACCTCTTCTACGCTGCTTCGCGACGCCCCCTGCACGAGGAGCTCCAGCTCTTCGTCGACGAGGTCGCCCGCTCCAACCTCCCCGGCGCGGACACCTTCCGCGACCTCACCGTGACAAGCTGGGACGCAGCGCTTCGACTGCTCGCCAGCGCGACGTCTGACACCGGCAGCATCGTCGTCCTCGACGAGCTCCCCTACGTCATCGCTCAGGACCCTGCGTTCGAAGGCACGCTCCAGACCGTCTTCGACAGGATCCTGTCCAGGCACCGACTGCTCCTCATCGGCATCGGTTCCGACCTGGCCATGATGGAGGCGCTCAGCAGCTACGACCGGCCCTTCCACCAACGTGCCGACGAGATGGTCGTGCCTGCGCTCTCGCCGGCCGAGGTCGCCCGCATGCTCCAGCTCGAGCCCGCCGACGCGTTCGACGCGCACCTCGTCACCGGTGGGCTTCCACTGATCTGCGCCGAGTGGAAGCCCGGCCAGTCCTTGACCGACTACCTGAGAAGCGCGTTCGCCAACCCCACCTCCGCCCTCCTGGTCTCCGCCGAACGCGCCCTCGCGGCCGAGTTCCCCTCCGAGGCCCAGGCACGAACCGTCCTCGGGGCCATCGGCAGCGGCGAGCGTACGTTCACCTCCATCGGGCGAGCGAGCGGCGTCACCGCCGCCAGCCTGAGCCGGGCACTTTCGCTCCTGACGGACAAGCGCATCGTGCATCGGGCCACGCCCCTGTCGACGAAGGCCTCGCAGGAAGCGCGCTACTGGGTCGCCGACCCCTACCTGAGGTTCTGGTTGGAGTTCGTCGGGCCGTACATCCACGAGGTCGAGCGCGGACGTGGCGACCGCACCCTGGAGCGGGTCCAGAGGTCCTGGACGACGTGGCGCGGTCGCGCCATCGAGCCGATCGTCCGTGAAGCGATCGATCGGCTCGGCCTCCCGCTCGGACCCGACGGGTCCGCCGGGGTCGTGGGCGGCTACTGGACCCGCAAGAACGATCCCGAGATCGACATCGTCGTCGCGGACCGGGCACCCACGGCGAAGGCCCTCTTCGCGGTGGGATCCATCAAGTGGCTCGAGAACGCACCCTTCAGCCGCCGGGACTACGACCGCCTCGTCGAGCATCGACGCCAGCTCCCGGGGGCGACTGACGAGACCCCGTTGCTCGCCGTCTCGCGGGTACCGACGCAGATCGACGACGTCACCGTCCTCGGCCCCGCCGAGCTCATCGCCGCGTGGCCGTCCGGCGATCCAGGCGTCTGACCGGACGCGCTCGACCAGCGCGTCCCCGGCCCGGCCGCCGTCAGGTCGCGAGACCAGGCAGGGCCCGCTCGAGGATCGCGCCGGCGTCGACGTCGGCGTCGAGCGTGCCGAACGCCAGCCCGCCGCGCCCGTCGAGCCGGCTCGAGCAGAACGCGTCGGCCACGGCGGGCGAGGAGTGCCGCACCAGCAGCGACGCCTGCAGCGTCAGGGCCATCTGCTCGACGAGTCGGCGCGCCCGGAACTCGATGCTGCCGAGGTCGCGCGCGGCGGCGGCGAGGTCGGCGCCCAGCCTGTCGGCCGCGGCGTCGAGGCGGGCGTCGCCACCGCGGGCGAGACCGATCTCGTGCAGCAGGGCGTCGGCCACGGCCGGCTCGCGACCGAGGGCCCGCAGGACGTCGAGCGCGTTGACGTTGCCCGAGCCCTCCCAGATCGAGTTGAGCGGAGCCTCGCGGTAGAGCCGCGGCATGCCGGACTCCTCGACGTACCCGTTGCCGCCCAGGCACTCCATGGCCTCCGCCGTGAAGGCGGGGCCCCGCTTGGTGATCCAGTACTTCCCGACCGCCGTGCCGATGCGCCGGAACGCCTGCTCGTGCTCGTCGCCGCGCAGCGCGCGGTCGGCGGCACCCGAGAGCCGCAGGGTGAACGCCGTCGCGGCCTCCGACTCGAGCGCGAGGTCGGCAAGCACGTTGCGCATGAGCGGCTGGTCGACCAGCCGGCGGCCGAACGCCGCGCGGTGCTGCACGTGGTGGCCGGCCTCGACGAGCGCCTTGCGCATGAGAGTCGCGCTGCCCGTCGCGCAGTCCAGCCGGGTGCAGCTGACCATGTCGATGATGGTGCGCACGCCGCGGCCCTCCTCCCCCACGAGCCAGGCGACGGCGCCGTCGAGCTCGGGCTCGGACGAGGCGTTGGAGCGGTTGCCGAGCTTGTCCTTGAGCCGCACGACGTGGAAGCGGTTGCGCGACCCGTCGGGCAGGATCCGCGGGACGAGGAAGCACGACAGGCCGCCCGGCGACTGCGCGAGCACGAGGAACACGTCGCACATGGGCGCCGACGTGAACCACTTGGCACCGTGCAGCGTGAAGACGCCGGGCTCCTCGGTCGGCTGCGCGACGGTGGTGTTGGTGCGCACGTCGGAGCCGCCCTGGCGCTCCGTCATGCCCATGCCCGCGAGCAGTCCCTGCTTCTGGGTGGGCACGCGCAGACCGGGCTCGTACACGCGCGACGTCAGGAGCGGCTCGTACACCTCGGCCAGCGCCGGGGCGTGCCGCAGCGCGGGCACGACGGCGTAGGTCATCGTGACCGGGCACCCGTGGCCGGCCTCGGTGTGGCCCCACACGAGACTGCCCGCCGTGCGCGCGACGTGGGCGCCCGCACGCTCGTCCGCCCAGGCGGCACCGCCGAGCCCCTCGGAGATCGCGGTGTCCATGAGCTGGTGCCAGGCGGGGTGGAACTCGACCTCGTCGACCCGGTTGCCGTAGCGGTCGACCACGCGCAGCTCCGGCTCGAAGCGGTTGGCGTCCTCGGCCCAGCGCTGCGCCTCCGGGCTGCCCGCCAGGCGGCCGAGTCGGCGCACGTCGTCCTCCGCCCAGCCGGCACCCTCCCGGTGCAGTGCCTCGACGAGCGCGACGTCGGCCGAGGCGTCGTAGGGCGCGAGCGGCGGCGCCTGGTTGGCGTCGGCACCGGTGACCGTGCCGGGGCGGACGTCGCTGACGGGGCGGGGCGGGGTGAGCGTCATGGTCCAAGCATTGCATCATCGTGACAGTTGTCAAGGATCTGCAAGGCCGATCTGCAAGGATGGAGACTGTGCGCATGGACGTCCGCCCCCTCAGCGCCCGGTCGATCGTGCTGAGCCTCATGCTCGCGGTGCACCCGCCGGAGATGACGCCGGCGCAGCTCGTGGCCTCCGGCGAGGTCTTCGACGTCCCCGAGTCGACCCTCCGCGCCGCCCTGACCCGCCTCGTCGCCGCGGGCGACCTCGAGCGCTCGGGCGGCACCTACCGCATCGGCGCCCGGCTGCAGGAACGCCAACGGCGGCAGGACGCCGCCCTGGACCCGCCGTACCGGCCGTGGGACGGCACGTGGGAGACCGCGGTCGTGGTCGCCGCCGGCCGGTCGGCGCCGGACCGCGCCGCGCTGCGCCAGGAGATGGAGCGGCTGCGGCTCGCCGAGCTGCGCGAGGGCGTCTGGACCCGGCCCGCGAACCTCGACCGTCCGCTCCCCACGTGGCCCGACGACCTCGTCGTGGTGGCGAGCTCGCGTCCGATGGACGAGCGAGGGCTCACCGCGCGCCTGTGGGACCTGCCCGGCTGGACGGACACCGGCGCCCGACTGCTCACGGCCCTCGACGAGCCACGACCGCCCGTGGAGCGTCTCGCCGTGGCCGCCGCGCTCGTCCGCCACCTGCGGACCGACCCGGCCCTGTCGCCCGAGCTGCGACCGTCGGGCTGGAACGCGCCGCGGCTGGTCGAGGCGTACGCCGCGTACCAGACCGAGCTGGCGGCGTCCCTCGGTCGCCCGAGCCCCGTCCGCGACACGGCGCGCTGACCGCTCGTGCGGGGGCAGGGTGCCGGACCTCACCCCCGCTCGGGTCGCGCGTCGCCGCGGGCGTGCCGACGATGAGGTGACCGCGTCCCGACGTCAGGAGTCCCCGTGCCGCTCGTCCACCTGCACCTCCTCGAGGGTCGACGCACGCCCGAGGAGGTCCGCCGCCTGGCCGACGTCGTCCAGCAGACCCTCCTCGACGTGTTCGCCGCTCCCGAGCGCGACCGCTACCAGCTGATCTCCGAGCACAAGCCGGGCCACGTGATCGCCGAGGACACCGGGCTCGGCATCAAGCGCACGGACGACCTCGTGATCCTGCAGATCACCCAGCAGGGCCGCAACCTCGACCAGAAGCGCGCTCTCTACGCGACCCTCGCCGAGCGGCTCGAGGCCGAGTGCGGCCTCGCCCCGTCCGACCTGATCGTCTCGCTGACGGAGAACACCAAGGAGGACTGGTCGTTCGGGAACGGCGTCGCCCAGTTCGTCGAGGGGCAGCTGTAGGCCGGAGTCGGCGCGGGTCCGTCCGCGTCGGGTCCGGCACTGCCATGCTGGCCGCGCACCCGACACGAAGGACGGCACCATGGGGATCTTCTCGAGGCGCACCGCGGACCGGCCCGAGCCGATGGACGAGGCGCTGACGTTCCTCACCGTCTCGGACGCCGACCGCGTCCGCACGCTCCTGCACCACGCGTTCGGCGAGCACGGGCTCGAGGTGACCACCCACGCCGATCATGCGGTCGACGCCGAAGGTCGTCAGTTCGGGTTCTGGAACGTCGCGGCCACGTGCGCCGACGTCGACCGTCGGGACTGGCCGGCCGTGGTGCGGGACCACGTGCGGCACCTTCTCGAGAGCTTCGACGGGGAGGACCCCTTCGAGGGCGCAGACCCCGACGACCAGCGGCGTCGCACCTACGTGCGGCTCCTGCCCGCCGACACCCTCCCCGACCTCGACGGGTTCCCGCACCGCGAGCTCGCCCCCGGCATCATCGAGGCCCTCGCTCTCGACCTGCCGGACAGCTTGTCGATCTACAACCACGAGAACGCACGGGCTGCTGGCGGATGGGAGCTGCTGCACCGGGCCGGTCTCGAGAACCTCCGGGCCCTCCCGACGGAGCAGGTGGAGCTGGTCGACGCGCACGACGGCGGCGCCTTCCACGTGCTGCTCGGCGACTCGGTCCACACCGCGAGCCGCGCGCTGCTGCTCCCCGAGCTGCCCGCCGGGGTCGACGACGCCGCGCCGAGCGACCTCGGCTGGCTGATGAGCGTCCCGCACCGTCACCAGCTCTGCTGGCACGTGGTGCGCGACGCGACGGTGGTCTCGGTGGTGAACAGCATGGCGCGCTTCACCGCGCTCGGGTACTCCGACGGCGTCGGCCAGGTCAGCCCCCACCTGTACTGGTGGAACGGGTCGGCCTACGTGCAGCTCACCCGCTTCGACGACGAGGGAACGATGTCCATCCACGTCGACGGCGACTTCGCCGACGTCCTGCAGCGTGCGATGGGCGACTGACAGGCCAGGGAGCCACCGGCCGCCGTCGCACGACAGGTCGAGGCGGCGGACCCTCTCGTCGCTGCCGATGCAGACGCGGCAGACGTCGCAGGCCGAGCGGCGAGCGACAGCGCGGCGTCGTCAGTCCGTGGCCGCCTCGCGTCGCCGCGCCGCCCGACTGCCGGGCGTCGGGAACCACCGCCAGACCACGAAGGACTGGCCGAGCGTCCACACCTGGCTGGCGACCCAGTAGACGAGCAGGCCGACGGGCACGAACGTCCCGGTGAGCAGGAGCCCTCCGGCCGAGAGCGTCGGCATCATGCGGGTGGCCTGCTGCATCGCCTCGGGCATCCCCTCGGTCGGGGTGTTCGGCATGACGAACAGGTGCTGGGTCGCGAAGGAGACCAGCGCGGCCACGGCTGCGAGCGTGAGGACGACGGCCAGGTGGAGCCCTCCGTGGCCGAGCATGCCGCTGTCGGCCAGACCGGTGCCGAACAGCTGGGCGCGGTCGAAGAGCGCCACCTGCTCGGCGTCCATCGACCCGACCGGCGAGCCGGCCGCGACGTCGGAGAGCAGGTGGTAGAGCGCGATCCACAGCGGCACCTGCAGCAGCACGGGCAGGCACCCGAGCCGCGAGACGCCGTGCTCGGCCGACACGGCGCGACGCTCCTCCATCATGGCGCGCACGCTCTCGGTGTCGGTGCGGCCCTTGTACCGCTGGGCGATCTCCTGCAGCTGTGGTCGGGCGAGCGCGGACCGGCGCGCGTTGCGGACCTGGTGGATCGTGATCGGCAGCAGCAGGGAGCGCACCACCACGACGATCGCGGCGATGCTCAGGCACCAGCCGACGGCACCACCGGGGTCGGCCCCGAGGTGCGTGAGGAGGGCGTGGGTGTGGGACAGCAGGGCGGACAGGACGTGCTTCAACGGGTCGAGCATGGGAGTTCTCCTGGTCTGAGGATCGGATCGGGCACGTCGCCCGAAGGCGACCTCAGACCAGACCGGGAGCGCGCGGACGCACCGGCTGCCGCACCGGGTCCGCGATGCGCGAGGAGAGCACGGGCACCAGCCGCACGGCCTCACCGGGCCGCACCCCGACCCCGGTGACACGGTGCTCGACGACGACGCGCGAACCCGCCGCCACCACCAGCGCCGCGGCGATGAGGACGGCGACGCCCGCCGCTGCGGTGGACTCCGACGGCGCCGCGAGGCACAGGACGAACGCGAGCAACCCGGTCGCCCGGCTCAGCATCGCGGTCTCGAACACCTCGCCAGCATAGGCCGGTGGGGCGAAGGAGGGCGAGGACGTCGGTGGCGACGTGGCCTCGCCCTCCCGTGACCAGGGCGTCGCCCGTGGACGGAGAAGGGCCCCCGGCGCAGAACGCTGGGGGCCCTTCTCACCGGCGGTGGCGGTGGGATTTGAACCCACGGTGGGTTTGACCCCACACATCATTTCGAGTGATGCACCTTCGGCCGCTCGGACACGCCACCGCGGGGTACCTTACCGGACCCCTGCGCGTCACCCGGCGGTGGGTTTGACGAGGGGGAGCGACCCCGCGCAGGAGGAGGATGAGCGTCGTGGACCTCGACGACCTCGCCGCGCGGGCGGCAGCGCTGGCTGAGGCCGACCCGGCCCGTCGCGTGCTGGTCGGCCTCGTCGGCGCACCCGGGAGCGGGAAGTCGACGCTGGCCCGACGGCTCGCGAACCGGCTGTCGGCGCGCGGCGTCCCGTCCGTGCGGGTGCCGATGGACGGGTTCCACCTCGCCGACGTCGCCCTGCTCGAGCGCGGACTCCTCGCTCGCAAGGGTGCCGTCGAGACCTTCGACGCGCACGGCTACCTCGCGCTCCTGCGACGCCTGCGCGCGGAGACCGACCACGACGTGCTGGCGCCGGGCTTCGAGCGCGACCTCGAGCAGCCCCTGGCGGCGTCGATCACGATCGCGCCGGAGCACCGCGTGGTCGTGACCGAGGGCAACTACCTCCTCGACGCCGACGAGCCGTGGCCCGACGTCCGGCGCGAGCTCGACGCCGTCTGGTTCGTCGACCTCGACGACGGACGGCGCCGGTCGCGCCTCGTCATGCGGCACGTCAAGCACGGGAAGTCGCGCGAGGACGCGCAGGCGTGGGTCGACGACGTGGACGAGCCGAACGCCCGGCGCGTGCTCGCCCGGCGCGACCAGGCCGACCTCGTCGTCCCCTCCCCCTGACCCCCAGCGCGAACCAGGCGTTTGGTGAACCTTGCGACGCTTTCCCGCCGCGAGACCGTCACCGACTCCACAGAACGCGGGCTCAGGCGTACGGGTGGGTGGGGTCAGGGCAGGGCGGAGGCGACTCGGGTGACGATCTCGCGCAGCACGTCGGGCGGGGTGGCGTAGGTCAGGCGAGCGCGGCCGTCGCCGACGCGCGACGTGCCGCCGAACGTCGGGCCGGGGGCGAGGGCGACCCGACTCTGCTCCAGCAGGCGCGCGGCCGGGTCGTCGCCGACGTCGTACGCGCGCAGGTCGAGCCACGCCGTGTAGGTGCCCGGCCCGGCGAGCAGCCGCGCCGAGGGCAGGTGCTCGTCCACGAGTGCCTCGAGCAGCTCGCGGTTCGCGCGCAGGTCGGCGCGCAGCGCGTCGAGCCAGTCGCGACCCTCGCGCAGCGCCGTCACGTGGGCCAGGGTGCCGAGGTGGCTGGGGCCGTGGCTGACGATCTCGAGCACCGCGGCCCGCTCGTCGGCGGTGGCGGCGCCGCCCACGACCACGGCAGCCTTCAGGCCCGCCAGGCTGAACGCCTTCGACGCCGACAGCACGGCGTAGGCGTCGTCGGTCCCCTCGACCGACAGGTACGGCACGAACGCGTCGGTCTCGCCCGACACCGGCGCGAGCGGGGCGTGGATCTCGTCGACCACGACCCGCACGCCGTGCTCGGCGGCCAGCCGGGCGACGGTCGACAGCTCCTCGCGGGTGTGCACGACCGCGGTGGGGTTGTGCGGGCTGCACAGCAGGTAGGCGGCGCCCGGGTGGCGGGCAAAAGCAGTGGCCAGGCCGTCGAGGTCGAGCCGTCCGTCGGCACCGAGCGGCACCTCCACCCTCGAGCGCCCGACGTGCGCGACCGCGTCGTAGAACGGCGGGTACACGGGCGGGTTGAGGATCACCGGGGCCTCCGGGGCCGCGTGCAGCCGCAGCACCTCCTCGATGCCGACCATCACGTCGGCGACGTCGAGCGTGCTGGCCGGATCGACGGTCCAGCCCCAGCGGTCGGCCGCGAACGACGCCAGCGCCTGCCCGTACGTCCCGGCCTTCGGGTAGCCGGTGTCGCCGAGCGCGACGGCCTCGGACAGCGCCTGGGCGACGGGCTCCGCGAGCGGCACGTCCATCTCGGCGACGAACGCGGGCAGCACGTCGGGCTCGTGGAGCGTCCACTTGACGCTCGTGCGGCGACGCAGGTCGGCCAGGCTCAGCTCGTGCAGCGGGTGCATACGACCCACCCTGCCACCGGCGTCGAGCATTGACACCGCAGCCGACGCCACGGGACAGTCACGTCGACCCGAGCCCCCCGGAGGTGGCGCGTGACAGAGCACCGGACGACGGCAGACCCTTCGACCTCCCGGGGGATCGCGCTCGCCTGGGTGTCGTGGGTCGCCGGCCTCCTCGCCTACCTCTGGACCGCCGCTACCGGCTTCAGCCTCGACGGGCTCACGCCGTCCGAGGAGACGAAGGTGCTCGTCGGCGTCACCGTCGCCATGGCGCTCACCACGGTGCTGCCGTTCATGGGACTGTGCCTCGCGCTCGTGCAGCGTCGCGCCCTGGCCGCCGTCGGGCTCGGCCTCGCGGTGGCGCTGGCGCTCGTGCCCGTCGTGGCCGTGGGACCGGACGCCGCACGCGACTGGCGCGACCGCACCGCGCCCGAGCCGACACCTGCGCGGCCGAACGGCGGGTGCGCCGTGCACAGCGGCGGCACCAACACCTGTCCCGGCGGCTGACGCCCGGCGTCCTACCGTGGAGGCATGGACGCGACCCTCGGCTCCCTGCTCACCGAACCCGCCGCCCAGGAGGCCGTGCGCGTCGCACCCCTCGTCGACGGCCACGACGACCTCGCGTGGGAGGCGCGGGAGGCCGCCGGGTACTCCGTCGAGGGGCTCGACGCCGACCGCGCGGCCGACGGCGTCGAGCCGACGTTCCACACCGACCTCGTCCGGCTGCGCGCCGCGGGCGTCGGCGGGCAGTTCTGGTCGGTCTACGCGCCCTGCGAGCGGCGTGGGGCCGACGCCGTCACCTACACGCTGGAGCAGGTCGACTGGGTGCACCGCCTGGTCGCCCGGTACCCGGAGCGCACGGCGCTGTGCTGGACGGGCGACGACGTCCGCGCCGCCTGGGCCTCGGGGCGGCTCGCATCGCTGCTCGGTGCCGAGGGCGGGCACAGCATCGACGGGTCTCTCGCGGTCCTGCGCCAGCTCGCGCGCCTCGGCGTGCGCTACATGACGCTCACCCACAACGAGAACACGCCGTGGGCCGACTCCGCCACCGACGTGCCGCAGCACGGCGGCCTCACCGCCTTCGGCCGCGATGTCGTGCGCGAGATGAACGCCGTCGGCATGCTCGTCGACCTCTCGCACGTCGCCGCGACGACCATGCACGACGCGCTCGACGTCAGCAGCGCGCCGGTGATCTTCAGCCACTCCTCGTGCCGCGCCGTCACCGACCACCCGCGCAACGTCCCCGACGACGTGCTGGAGCGGCTCCCCGGCAACGGCGGGGTCGTCATGGTCACCTACGTGCCGTCCTTCGTCAGCGCCGAGTTCGCGGCCTGGTTCGAGCGGCACGAGACCGACCCCGCCACGGCCGGCGAGAAGCCCGTCGTCACCGTCGAGCACGTCGCCGACCACGTCGACCACGCCCGCGAGGTGGCCGGGGTCGAGCACGTGGGGCTGGGCGGCGACTACGACGGCTTCGACCACTTCCCGGTCGGCATGGACGACGTCACCGGTCACGCCGCGCTGCTCGACGAGCTGGCTCGACGCGGCTGGTCCGCAGACGACCTGTCCCGCCTCACAGGACGCAACATCCTGAGGGTGCTCGACGCCACCTCCTGAGGTCGGGCCGGAGGCCGGTCGTCGGCGCGTGGCAGACTCGTCGTGACCCAGCACACACTGCTCTCGGGGGGACCGATGCCAGCCCGACCCAGCCACACGACCGGCAGCACCGACGTCCCGCTGCTCGAGACCACGATCGGTGCCGACCTCGCCGCCACCGTCGCGCGCGTGCCCGACGGCGAGGCGCTCGTGGAGTGCGCCACCGGACGGCGCTGGACCTACCGAGAGCTGTGGGACGACGTCACCGCGGTGGCGCGCGGGCTCGCGTCGCTGGGGCTGCAGAAGGGCGACCGGGTCGGCATCTGGGCGCCGAACTGCGCCGAGTGGACGCTCGTCCAGTACGCGACGGCGCGCCTCGGCGTCGTGCTGGTCAACGTCAACCCCGCGTACCGCGCCCACGAGCTCGGCTACGTCGTCGGCCAGTCGGGCATGCGCGCGATCGTCGCCGTGCCCGAGCTCAAGGGCGCCTCGTTCGCCGACATGATCGAGCAGGTCCGCCCCGACCACCCGCACCTCAGGGACGTGCTGTTGATCGGAACCCCCTCCTGGGAGGCCATGACCGACGCCGGCCGCGCGAGCGACCTCGACGTCGACGCCGTGGAGGCCACCCTCGACCCCGGCGACCCGATCAACATCCAGTACACGTCGGGCACCACCGGCTTCCCCAAGGGCGCCACCCTCTCGCACCGCAACATCCTCAACAACGGCTTCGCCGTCGGCGAGCTCCTGCACTACACGGCCGACGACCGGATCGCGATCCCCGTGCCCTTCTACCACTGCTTCGGCATGGTCATGGGCAACCTCGCAGCCACGTCGCACGGCGCGACGATGGTCGTCCCCGCGCCCATGTTCGACCCCGCCGCCACTCTGCGCGCTGCGGCGCAGGAGCGTTGCACGTCGCTGTACGGCGTGCCCACCATGTTCATCGCGATGCTGTCCGACCCGTCGTTCGACGAGCACGACCTGTCCGCGCTGCGCACCGGGATCATGGCCGGCTCCCCGTGCCCGGTCGAGGTGATGAAGCAGGTCATCGAGCGGATGGGCGCCGAGGAGGTGTCGATCTGCTACGGCATGACCGAGACGTCGCCCGTCTCGACCCAGACCCGCACCGACGACTCGGTCGAGCGTCGCGTCAGCACCGTCGGACGTGTGCACCCCAACCTCGAGGTCAAGGTCGTCGACCCGCTCACCGGCGACGTCGTCCCCCGCGGCACGGCCGGCGAGTTGTGCACCCGCGGGTACTCGGTGATGCTCGGCTACTGGGAGGAGCCGGCCAAGACCGCCGAGGCGATCGACGCCGACGCGTGGATGCACACCGGCGACCTCGCCGTCATGGACGACGACGGGTACGTCAGCGTCACGGGTCGCATCAAGGACGTCGTCATCCGCGGCGGCGAGAACATCTACCCGCGCGAGGTCGAGGAGTTCCTGCTCACCCATCCCGACGTGCTCGACGTGCAGGTCGTCGGCGTGCCCGACGCGCGCTACGGCGAGGAGCTCATGGCGTGGGTCCGCCTGCGCGAGGGCATCGGCACGCTGACGGTCGAGGCGGTGCGGGAGTTCTGCGACGGACGGCTCGCCCATTACAAGGTGCCGCGGTACGTGCACGTGGTCGAGGAGTTCCCGATGACGGTCACCGGCAAGGTCCGCAAGGTCGAGATGCGCGAGGAGTCCCGGACCCTGCTCGGCCTCTGACCTCCGTCGGCGTGGGCGGCCCGTCGCGGGTCGCGGGTCAGGCGGGCGGCGCCGGACGCACCCACCGGTCGACGTCGATGCCGTACACCCAGCGACGCCCGGGCCACTCGGTGAGCGTCCACAGCTGACCCCGCTGGGGCCACCACGTGATGTCCTCCGGACCGGTCGGCAGCACGCCGCGGTGCCGGTGGAGCGCACCAGGACGTCCGACCCACAGGTCCCCCGCGACGTCCTCCCCGGCGCTCGCGGTGATCACCCACGTGCCGTCGACGAGCACGGCTCCCTGCATCCGCGGGGCGACACCGTCGTGGGCCTCCACCGGCTCCGCCGGGCCCGCCTCGACGCCACGCAGCAGCTGCGTCGCCCGGTCCAGCTCGTAGCGCAGCAGACGGTGGGTGGCGCCCTTGCGGCCGTACTCACCGGCCACCAGGTGGTCGACATCGCCCGCGCGGTCGAGCGAGAGGAAGGAGTAGGTCATCGGTCGCGCGTCGCCCGTGGTCGACGCGTCGTAGGTCGTCAGCTGCGGCAGGACGTAGCGGTAGCCGCGCGTGCGCCAGCGGTTGCGCACGCGCACGACGTCGTCGACGCGGAACACGCGGATGCCGCGTGAGCTGCCGGCGACGAACAGGTGGTCGCCGTACCAGACGATCCCGCCCGCATGCACCCGCACGGGCCGCAGCCGGTGCAGCCCGAACCGGCGCCGCGGCTCCACGAGCAGCACGTGCCGGTAGCGAGGGTCCGCGGGGTCGGTGAGGTCGACGACGGACACCCGCGACCCGAGGAGCAGCCAGCCGAGCGCCCCGTGGGCGTACCAGCTCGCGAGGAGCACCAGACGGCCCGCGTAGGTGCCCGACTGCGGGTCAGGTCCGTACGCGTCGGCCGACGTCGTCACGCCCTGCGGCCACCACCGGTCGGTGCTCGCGTCGCGCTCCTCCCACGTGAAGCCCTCCGCCACGGCCTCGCCCGGCACCTGCGCCGGCGTCGCCCGCCGGTCGAGGTCGGCGAGCACGCCGCGCAGCCCGACCCGGCGGAACCGGCCGAAGAACCGTTCGCTCAGCCGACGGTCCGAGCGGGCGGGGACGAGCCGGTACGGGGAGGCGACCATCCCTCCACGGTAGGGCCCGGGGCCCCGCTCGCGACCTGGGCCGACCGCGGGTACGGTCTCCGCCGGGGGACGGACGACGAGAGGGACGACGTGGCAGCGGATCGGGCGGGAGGCGGAGCCCTGCGAGGGCTCGGTCGCACCCTGCTGGTGGTGCTGGTGCTCGTCACCGTGCTCGGCCAGGTGGTCGCCTGGACCCGTCCCTCCTGGTGGGAGCCCGTGCTCCAGCACCACGCCGCGCAGTACGTGGTCGTCGCCGTCGGCGTGTGGCGCGACGCGCTCGGCGTGTGGAACGTCGTCCTCGCGGCGGCGCTGCTCGTCATCGCCCTGGTCGGTGCCCGCCGTCGCGGCCTCGACCCGTGGCGACCGCTGCCCGTCGTCACGGCGCTCGCCCTCGTCTCGTCGCTCGGCCTGTGGACCTACCAGGTGGTCGACGCGCAGCGGGTCGGCGCCGACGTCGGCGTCTTCGCACCCACCCTGCCGTTCCAGAGGGGCGTGGTGCAGCCCGACCGGACGGTGACCGTCGGGCAGGTCGACGGAGTCGCGCTGTCGGCCGACCTCTACCTGCCGCAGGGCGCCTCGGCCGACCGTCGCGTGCCCGTCGTCGTGAACGTGCACGGCGGCGGCTTCACGAGCGGCAGCCCCCGTCCCACCGCCTACTTCCCGCCGCTGCTCGACCGCGGCTACGCCGTCCTCGACGTGAGCTACCGGCTCGCGACGCGCGACCGCCAGACGTGGGACCTCGCCGTGGCCGACGTCGGCTGCGCGCTGACCTGGGTCACCCGTCGGGGCCCGCGGGTCGGGCTCGACCCCGACCGCGTAGGGACGATGGGCGACTCCGCCGGAGGTCAGCTCGCGATCAACGCGGCGAACCTGGGCCGCAGCCTCGACCCGTCGTGCGGGTCGCGCGACGACCTGCCGCGCGTGTCCGCAGTGGTGGGGCTGTACCCCGCGGTCGACGGGTCGGCCGCCTACGAGGAGTCGGCGCTGGGACGCGGCTACGGCGACCTGTACGTCGGCGGCTCGCCACGTGAGTTTCCCGAGCGGTACGCGTTCACCGACTCCGCCGAGCACGTCGAGGAGCCCCTGCGGCAGTGCCGGTCCGTGGTCGGCGCGTGCGACGGTGCGCCCGTCCTCGTCGTCCAGGGCGGGGCCGACCACCTGATCCTTCCCGACCCGGTGCGTCGGTTCGCCGACGCGTCGCGCCGGGCCGGCATCACGACGCGCTACGTCGAGCTGCCCGGCCAGGAGCACACGCTCGGTCGAGGCCTGGGGACGGTGTCGTTCGGCACGCTCGTGGCGCGCGACCTCGTGCTGCAGTGGTTCGAGGAGCACCTGCCCGCGTCGACGCCCGACTAGCGGGCTCCTAGGACGCGGCGCCGGTGCGCAGGCGCACCTCGCGCTCCATGCGCTTCTCGTGCCGCTCGCGACCCCTGACCGCCTCGACGTCCCGGTCGCGCGGCGGGGCGCTCGTCACGAGGTCGTCGAGCATGCGCCGGGTGGCCGCCGCGATCTCGTCGACCGCCCGCTCGAACGCCTCGGTGTTGGCGCGCGAGGGTCGGGTCGAGCCGCTCGTCTTGCGCACGAACTGCAGCGCGGCCTCACGCACCTCGTCGTCGGTGGTGGGCGGCTCGAAGTTGTGGAGCCTGCGGATGTTCCGGCACATCCTCCGACCGTACGCCCGACGACGTCGACGCGGTAGACGTTCGGCGCGGCGGCTCGGCGAGCGCTCGGGGACGCTGCGTCAGGGTCGGCGCTGCGGGTCGGAGATGCTCAGCATCGTCTCGCTGAACAGGTCGATGTCGTCGTTGCGGGTGCGCCCCGTGCCGGCCCCGCGCAGCATGCTCATGAGCTCGCCGACCGCGCGGTCGACACGGGTCGTCAGTGCCCCCTCGCCGTCGGCGCTCCAGTCGTGCGGCGACGCGAACACGCCGGTGGGCACCGGCACGGCCTGCAGGTAGGCCATCAGCGGACGCATCGCGTACTCGACGGCCAGCGAGTGCCGGGCCGTGCCGCCGGTGGCGCCGAGCAGCACCGGCTTGCCGACGAGCGCGTCGGGCTCGAGCACGTCGACGAAGGACTTGAAGAGTCCGCTGTAGGACGCCTGGAAGACAGGGGTGACGAACCCGACCGCATCGGCCGCGCCGAGCTGGTCGACCACGTGCTGCAGCCGCGGCGACGCGAAGCCGCTGAGCGTGGCGTCGACGACGTCGTGCGCGAGGGGTCGCAGCTCGACGACCTCGATCGACGCGGTGGTGTCCGCCCGCCGCACGCCGGCGGCGAGCTGGTCGGCGAGCAGCCGGGTGGTCGAGGGGTTGCCGAGGCCGGCGGAGACGATGACGACCCGGGTCATGCGCGCACCTCCTCGTCGGGGCTGTCGGCCTGGGCGGCGTCGCGGGCCGCCACGCGCGAGGCGTGGGTGGGCGCGTCGGGGACGCCGGCGGGCCGGCGGGCCTCGAACTCCTTGCGCAGCGTGGGCAGCACCTCGCCGATCATGTCGATCTGGTGCAGCACCTCCTTCTGCGGCAGTCCGGCGTGGTCGACGAGGAACAGCTGGCGCTGGTAGTCGCCGAAGTAGTCGGCGAAGGTCAGCGTCTTCTCGATGAACTCCTGCGGGCTGCCGACGGTGAGCGGCGTCTGCGCGGTGAAGTCCTCCAGGCTCGGCCCGTGGCCGTAGACCGGCGCGTTGTCGAAGTAGGGCCGGAACTCCCGCATCGCGTCCTGGCTGTTCTTGCGCATGAACACCTGGCCGCCGAGCCCGACGATCGCCTGCTCCGGCTCGCCGTGCCCGTAGTGGGCGTAGCGCTGCCGGTAGAAGTTGATCAGCCGGATGTAGTGCTCCTTCGGCCAGAAGATGTTGTTCGCGAAGTAGCCGTCGCCGTAGTAGGCCGCGAGCTCGGCGACCTCGGGCGTGCGGATCGAGGCGTGCCAGACCATGGGCGGCACGCCGTCGAGGGGGCGCGGCGTGGCGGTGAACCCGCGCAGCGGCGTGCGGAAGCGGCCCTCCCAGTCGACGACGTCCTCGTCCCACAGCCGGCGGAGCAGCTGGTAGTTCTCGACCGTGAGCTCGACGGCGCGCGTCGGGTCCTGGCCGAACCACGAGTAGACCGGGGCGGAGTTGCCGCGTCCGAGCATGAGGTCGACGCGGCCGTCGGAGAGGTGCTGCAGCACGGCGTAGTCCTCGGCCAGCCGGACCGGGTCGTTCGTGGTGATCTGCGCGATGGCCGTGGAGAAGACGATGCGCTCGGTCTGCGCGGCCATGTAGGCCATCAGCGTGGTCGGCGAGGTCGTCACGAAGGGCGGGTTGTGCTGCTGCCCGCTCGCGAAGACGTCGAGGCCGACCTCCTCGGTCTTCTTCGCGATCTCGACGAGCGCCTTGATGCGCGCGTTCTCCGTGGGCGTCGTCCCGTCGGTCGGGTCCTGGGTGACGTCGCCGACGGTGAAGATGCCGAACTGCATGCTGCTCATGGGAGCCTCCTTGCGTCGATGGTCGCATCAACTAGTTCAACATTCAACTTATTCCGCTGCCGTCCGCGCGTGATGATTCCCATGAGGTGATGGGAATCAGAGCAGCTCACCATGCTTCTCCCACGCTCACCGGCTGAATCATCCGCAGGTGGGTGAAAGATTCCCATCAGGACCTGGGAATCAGCGGCGTCCGCGCCTCGCGCAGGCAGACGAGAACGCCCCGGCCGATGGGGGCGGCCGGGGCGCTCGCCGTCGCGCTCGCGGTGTCAGGCGTGCGCGCCGTCGTGCTCCGTCTCGGGCGGCTCGGGCGACTCCGTGGGCTCGGGAGCCTGCGCAGCCTCGGCGCACTCCTCGGCGTGGTCGCGCTGGTCCCGCAACGCCTTCTTCGCTGCGTCCCACTGCGACTTCAGGACGGCGCGCTCGGCCTTGACCTGACGCTTCAGGGTGGCGAGCGACGCGCGCTGCGCACGGGCTGCCTCCTTGGCCGCGGCACGGGCCGTGTCTCGGGCGGCCTTGGCCTCGTCGCGGAGCGCGGGGTCCTTCCGAGCCGCGACGGCGAGGCGTCGTGCTTCCTTCTCGGCGGCTCGCGCCTCGGCGGTCTCGCGGTCCTTGAGCTGCTTCACGAGGTCCTTCGTCGAGGTCCGCGTGTGCGTGACGTACGCCTTCTGCGCGGCCAGCGCGTCCGCCTCGGCCTTCGTGAGCGCGGCCTGGACGACGGCCGGGTCACAGCTGGGCGCCGGGTCGTCGGCGCTCGCCGGCGTCGTGGCGAGGTTGATGCCGGCGATCGTGATGACGACGGTCGCGCAGGCGCGACCGATGATGGTGATGTTCACGGTTCTCCCTCCCGTGGTGGATGGTGCGCATCCACGATGTCACCGAGAACCGGGGTCCCGGGACCAAATACCCTAACCCGGAAGAACGCGCCGGAACCTCGCTCAGCGACGGTCGGCGAAGAAGGCGCGCAGGAGCGCCGACGACTCCTCCGCGAGCACGCCCGACGTGACCTCGGGACGGTGGTTGAGGCGACGGTCGCGGACGACGTCCCACAGCGAGCCGACGGCTCCGGCCTTGTCGTCCCACGCCCCCAGCACGAGCCGCTGCACGCGCGAGGACACGATGGCGCCGGCGCACATCGTGCACGGCTCGAGGGTGACGACCAGCGTGCAGCCGTCCAGGCGCCACGTGCCGAGCTGCCTTGCCGCCGCCCTCAGCGCCACCAGCTCGGCGTGGCCGAGCGGGTCCTGGTCGCGCTCCCGCGTGTTGAACCCCTCCCCCACCACGACCCCCGAGGCGTCGAGCACGAGCGCACCCACCGGCACGTCGTCGGACGTCAGCGCCGACGCGGCGAGGTCGAGCGCGCGACGCATCGCCGCGACGTCGTCCACCGGCCTGCTGCTCACCCCCTGATCGTCCCAGATCGTCCGGGTGCGCTCCCGGTGCGCCGGCTTGGGTGGTCTCGTCCTGCTGCTGCTGCCGCAGGGGGTCTCGTCCTGCTGGTGCGCTGCCGCAGGGAGTCTGGGCTTGCTGGTGCGCTGCCGCAGGGGGTCCGGGCTTGCTGGTGCGCTGCCTCGGCCTTCGCTGGGAGTGGTCTCCGAAAGGGCCTCGACCGGGCGGCTGGCGACGGCGCTGGTCTGGGGTCTCGGGCTGCGGCTTGGGCACGGAGTGGGCGCACGATGCTGCGTTCGTGCACTGAGGGGCCAAGGATGCTGCGTTTGCTACGGGATCCCGTCGTGAACGCAGAAGCCTCTGCGCCCACAGCCCGCCATCGGTGGATCTTCAACCGCAGAACGGCTCCTGCGGTTGCAGATCCACCGATAGGACGCGCCAACGCAGAACGGTGCATCAAGAACGCAGAAACGAAGAACCTTGCGGCGAGGGCGGCCTCAGCCAGACCCCGAGACCCGGAGCTACCCCCAGGCACGCTGCCGGTCGAGGCCCTTGCGGAGGCTGCCCCCGGCGAGAGCCGAGGCAGCGCACCAGCAGGGTCACGACCGCCCCAGGCAGCGCACCACCAAGGTCACGACGACCGCAGCCAGCGCACCACCAAGGTCACGACGACCGCAGCCAGCGCACCAGCAAGGTCACGACCCCGGACGAGGCAGCCCCGGGGGCAGCTCAGATCCCGTCCGCCAGCCGGTAGTACGCCGCGTTCCAGCGCAGCTCCTGCAGGAAGCGGTGGGGGGTGGTGTCGGCGTCGATGTGCACGAGCTCGGTGCGCAGGATCTCGGAGAGGTCCCGGAAGGCCTCGATGCCGACGGCGGTGGTGAGGACGGTGTGGTGCGGTCCGCCCGACATGAGCCAGGCCTCGGCGGCCGTCGGGAGCGACGGGTGGGCCTGCCACACCGCGCACGCGACGGGGAGGTTCGGCAGGGGTGCGTCGGGCTCGACCAGCGTCACGTCGTTCGCGGTGAGCCGGAAGCGGTCGCCCAGGTCGGCCAGGCCGACCACGACCGCCTCGCCGGGGTCGGCGACGAAGCGCAGGCGCACCGGGTCCTCGCGGTTGCCCATGCTGAGTGAGTGCGCCTCGGCCGACGGTCGCTGCGAGCTGATCGTCGGGCACACCTCGAGCATGTGCGCACCCAGCGACTTCTGGTTGCCCGGCTCGAGGTGGTACGTGTAGTCCTCCATGAACGACGTGCCGCCGGGCAGCCCCGCCGTCATCGTCTTGGTGGTCCGCACGAGCACCGACGTCTTCCAGTCGCCCTCACCGCCGAAGCCGTAGCCGTCGGCCATGAGCCGCTGCACCGCGATCCCCGGCAGCTGGCGGAGCCCGCCGAGGTCCTCGAAGCTGGTCGTGAAGGCGCCGTAGCCGCCCTCCTCCAGGAAGCGCCGCAGCCCCACCTCGATCTGCGCGGCGTCGCGCAGCAGGTGGTGCCGATCGGCGCCGGCGTGCAGGTCGGGCGCGACGTCGTACAGGTCCTCGTACTCGGCGACCACCTTGTCGACCGCGCCCGGCTCCACCGCGTCGACGACGTCGACGAGGTCGTTGACGCCGAACGTGTTCACCGAGACGCCGAAGCGACGCTGCGCCTCGACCTTGTCGCCCTCGGTGACGGCGACGTCGCGCATGTTGTCGCCGAAGCGCGCGAGCCGCAGCGTGCGCACGTCCTGCGCTGCCGTGGCCGCGCGCACCCAGGTCGCGATCCGGGCGCCGACGGACGGGTCGCTCACGTGCCCCGCGACGGTCTTGCGCGCCACGCCCAGACGGGTCTGCACGAAGCCGAACTCGCGGTCGCCGTGCGCCGCCTGGTTGAGGTTCATGAAGTCCATGTCGATGGACTCCCACGGGATGTCGCGGTGCCACTGGGTGTGCAGGTGCAGGAACGGCTTCTGCAGCGCGTCGAGACCCTGGATCCACATCTTCGCCGGGGAGAAGGTGTGCATCCACCCGACCAGCCCGACGCACGCGTCGTCGGCGTTCGCCTCGAGCACGACCCGTCGGATCGCGTCGGCCGTCGTGAGCACCGGCTTCCAGACGACGGGCACGGGGATCCGGTCGTCGCCGTCGACCATGGCCGCGACCTCGCGCGACTGCGTCGCGACCTGCGCGAGCGTCTCGTCGCCGTAGAGGGCCTGGCTGCCGGTCAGGAACCAGACCTCGCGCGTCTGCTGCTGGGTGCTCATGCGGTGCTCTCCCTCAAGGCTCATTGGCCGTAGACGTTCTGGTAGCGGTCGAACAGGCTCGTCACCTGCTGCTCGGGGATCGGCACGGGCTCGCCGAGCTGGCGGGCCACGTGCACCGTGCGGGCGACGTCCTCGCACATGACGGCGGCCTTGACCGCGGCGCGGGCGTCCTTGCCGATGGTGAAGACGCCGTGGTTCTGCATGAGGACGGCCGGCGAGCGGCTGCCGCGCAGCGTCTCGACGATGCCCCGACCGATGGAGTCGTCGCCGATCAGGGCGAACGGCCCGACGGGGATCTCGCCCCCGAACTCGTCGGCCATCATCGTCAGCACGCAGGGGATGGGCTCGGCGCGCGACGCCCAGGCGGTCGCGTACGTGGAGTGGGTGTGCACCACGCCCCCCACGTGCGGCAGGTGCCGGTAGACGTACGCCTGCGCGGCCGTGTCGGAGCTGGGGGCGAGGTCGCCCTCCTTGACCTCGCCGTCGAGGTCGCAGAGCACCATGTTCTCGGGGGTGAGGTCGTCGTAGGAGACGCCGCTCGGCTTGATCACCATGAGGTCGTGCCCGGGCACCCGTGCCGACACGTTGCCGGCCGTCCAGACGACGAGCTCGTAGCGGGTGAGCTCCGCGTGCAGCGCGCTCACCTGGGCGCGCAGCGTCCGCAGCGTCTCGGTGACGTCGGCGGTCACGGTCATGAGGCGTCCTTCCTGGTCCGGCGACGCCGTACGGCGTCGCGCCGCACCGCACGCAGGCGGTGCATCACGTCGTTGCCGCCCCGGCCGAAGTGGTCGTGCAGCGCGGTGTACTCGGCGAACAGGGCGTCGTACGCGAGCGCCGACTCCTCGTCCGGGACGAACACACCGCGCTGCACGGACCCCATGGCCTTCGCGGCGGCGCGTATGTCCGCGTACGCGCCGGCCGCGACGGCGGCATGGAGAGCAGAGCCCAGGGCTGGGCCCTGCTCGGACCCGACGACGGACAGCGGCAGGCGCGTCACGTCGGCGTAGACCTGCATGAGCAGGTGGTTCTTCGACAGCCCGCCGGCCACCACGAGCTCCTCGACGGGGACGCCGGAGGAGGTGAAGGCCTCGATGATGGTGCGGGTGCCGAAGGCGGTCGCCTCGATGAGGGCGCGGTACACGTCCTCCGGCCGGGTCGCGAGGGTCTGGCCGACGACGAGACCCGAGAGCTCGTGGTCGACCAGCACGGAACGGTTGCCGCTGTGCCAGTCGAGCGCGACGAGCCCGTGCTCGCCGACCTCCTGCTCGGCGGCGAGGGCGGTGAGGTGCTCGTGCACGCTGCGGCCGGCGGCGGCCGCCTCCGCGTGGACGTACGGCGGCACGCCGTGCTCGACGAACCAGCCGAAGATGTCGCCGACGCCGCTCTGGCCGGCCTCGTAGCCCCAGCTGCCGGCGACGATGCCGCCGTCGACGACCCCGCACATCCCGGGCACCTCGCGCAGCACGCCGGCGCTCATCACGTGGCACGTGGAGGTGCCCATGATGGCCACCATCTGGCCGTGGTCCACGGCCTGCGCGGCCGGTGCGCTCACGTGCGCGTCGACGTTGCCGACGGCCACCGCGATGCCCTCGGGCAGCCCGGTCCAGGCGGCGGCGCGTGCGGACAGCGAGCCCGCGCGGTCGCCGAGCTGGCCGATCGGCTGCTCGACCTTGGTCTCGACGTAGTCGGCGAACGCAGGGTCGAGCGCTGCGAGGAAGTCGGCGGACGGGTAGGCACCGTCCTGCAGGACGCCCTTGTAGCCCGCCGAGCACGCGTTGCGCACGTACGTGCCGCACAGCTCCCAGACGATCCAGTCGGCCGCCTCGACCCACCGCTCGGTGCGGGCGTAGACGTCGGGGTCCTCCTCGAGCAGCTGCAGCCCCTTGGCCAGCTCCCACTCCGACGATAGAAGGCCGCCGTAGCGGGCGAGCCACGACTCCCCCCGCTGTGCGGCGAGCGCGTTGATGCGGTCGGCCTGCGCCTGGGCGGCGTGGTGCTTCCAGAGCTTGACGTAGGCGTGGGGGCGGTCGGCGTACCCGTCGACCTCGTTCAGCGGCGTGCCGTCGTGGAGCGTGGGCACCATCGTGCAGGCGGTGAAGTCGGTGGCGATGCCGATGACACGGCTCGGGTCGACCCCGGCGGCCTCGACGGCGGCAGGGACGGCGACCTGGAGCACCTCGCGGTAGTCCTGCGGCACCTGCAGCGCCCAGTCGGGCTCGAGCGCCACCTCCGCACCGCCGGTGAGGTCCGACGGCAGGCACCGCTCGAGGACCGCGTGCCGGTAGGGGTGCACGGCCGACCCCAGCTCGGCACCGTCGGACACGCGCACCACGAGGGCGCGACCGGACAGGGTGCCGTAGTCGACGCCGACGACGTAGGCGTCCTCGTGGTCGTGCTCGTGCTCGGTCATCGCGCTCCTCCGGAGGGCCGGTCGCGCGGGGCGCGCGGGGTGGTGCTGGCGCGGACCACGAGGGTCGGCTCCACCAGTCGGTCGACGTCCTCGGTCCCGCCGACGATGGCCGCGTGGAGCACGGCGATCGCCCGGCGGCCGACCTCGGGGAAGTCCTGGTGCACGGTCGTGAGCGGCGGGATCAGGTAGCCCGCCTCCGGCGAGTCGTCGAAGCCGACGACGCTGACGTCGTCCGGCACCGACAGACCCGACTCCTGGAGCGCGCGGAGCACCCCGATCGCCATCTGGTCGTTGGCGACGAACACGGCGTCGACGTCGCGCAGCACGGCGAGCTCGAGACCGAGCGCGTAGCCCCGCTCGGCCGTCCAGTCGCCCTCGAGCAGCGGCCCGGGCTGCAGCCCCGCCGTCGCGACGGTGTCGCTCCAGCCCTGGGCGCGCGCCTCGGCCTCGGTCCAGCCGTGCGGTCCGCTCACGTGGGCGATCCGGCGACGGCCGAGGTCGACGAGGTGCTGGGTGGCGATGACGGCGCCCCGGTGCTGATCGACGCCGACGGCGAACGTCGCGCGCGACAGGTCGCCCTCGACGACCACGAGCGGCACGCCCGGGTCGGACCGTCGCACGAGGTCGAGGGCCTCGTGCTGCGCAGCGATCATGACGATGCCCTCGACGGACTGGCGGCGCAGGTGGTCCACGGCGGCGGCGAGGCCGTCGGCGGTGATCGTCTTCAGCCCTACCGAACCGGCGAAGTAGCCGGCCTCGCGGGCTGCCTCCTCGACCGTGCGGTGGATGCTGTTCGGCCCGTACAGACCGGTCTCGGTGCTGATGATGCCGATGATCGACGAGCGGCGGGTGACGAGCGTGCGGGCGGCCGTGTTGGGCCGGTAGTCGAGCTCCTCGATCGCGGCGAGCACCCGCTGCCGGGTGGCCTCGCCGACGTGCGGGAGCCCGTTCACCACGCGCGAGACGGTCTGGTGCGAGACCCCGGCGAGCGCGGCCACGTCGGCCATCACGGGGGTGCGGGACTGGTCGGGCCTGACGGTCATGCCTGCCTCCTGGTGAAGAAGCGCTGCATGACGACGAACACCAGCAGGAGGACCCCGATCGAGATCTTGGTCCACCACGAGCTCAGCGTGCCGTCGAAGGAGATGAACGTCTGGATGGTCCCCAGCACGAGCACCCCGAGCAGCGACCCCAGCACCATCCCGCGTCCGCCGACGAGCAGCGTCCCGCCGATGACCACCGCGGCGATGGCGTCGAGCTCCATGCCGACCGCGTGCAGGCTGTACCCCGAGAGCATGTAGAGCGAGAACAGCAGCCCGGCCAGCGCCGAGCAGAAGCCGCTCACGACGTAGACGCCGACCTTGACCCGCGCGACGCGCAGACCCATGAGCAGCGCCGACGCCTCGCTGCCGCCGACGGCGTAGACCGTGCGCCCGAACCGGGTCAGGTGCAGCACCCAGGCGGCGACGCCCACGACGCCGAGCGCGAGCAGCGCCGTCCACGTCACGTACACCCCGCCCGGGAGGGTCACGGTGCGGCTCGCGAGGTCGGTGAAGAACGGGTCGCGGATCGGGATCGACTCGACGTCGATGAGGTAGCAGAGCCCACGGGCGAGGAACATGCCGGCGAGCGTCGCGATGAAGGGCTGGATGCCGAGGTAGTGGATCACCACCCCGTGGAACAGCCCGATGACGACACCGGTCGCGAGCACCGCGGCGATGGCGAGCCCCGGGTTCCAGCCGGCCTGCAGCGTCGACGCGGCCACCATCGTCGACAGCGCCACCACCGAGCCGACGCTCAGGTCGATGCCCCCGGTGAGGATGACGAACGTCATGCCGACGGCCAGCACGATGAGGAACGCGTTGTCGACGAACAGGTTGGCGACGACCTGCGGCGACGCGAAGCCCTCGTAGCGGGCCGACCCGAGGCCGAACATGCCGACGAAGACGGCGAGGGTGGCGACGACCGGCAGGTAGCGGTCGGGGGGCGTGAAGCCCTTGAGCCGGTCGAGCGCCGATCCGGCGGGGACGGTCGCGGTGGTCATGCGGGGACACCTGCCTTCGCGCGGGAGGGGGTCGTGCGGCGGGCCGCGAGCGTGCTGCGGACCTGCGGGGACTGGAGCAGGCAGACCGCGATCACGGCGACGGCCTTGAACAGGTAGTTCGTCTCCGCCGGGATGCCGATGCTGGGGATGGTCGTCGCGAGGGTCTGGATGAACAGCGCCCCGACGAACGTGCCGGCCAGCGAGAACCGGCCACCGGCGAGCGAGGTGCCGCCGATGACCACGGCCAGGATCGCGTCGAGCTCGATCCACAGCCCGGCGTTGTTGGCGTCGGCCGCGCTCGTGTTCGAGGCGATCATCAGGCCGGCGACCCCGGCGCAGAACGCGGCGAACACGTAGACGGTCCAGATGATCGTGCGGCTGCGGACCCCGGCGAGGCGGCTGGCCTCGGGGTTGATGCCGACGGCCTCGATGAGCATCCCGAGCGCGGTGCGCCGGGTCAGCAGCGCCGTGGCGCCGAAGACGACCAGGGCGACCAGGACGGCCACGGGCACGGCCAGGAAGAACCCGGCGCCGATCAGCTTGAACGTCGGGTTCGTGACCGTGGTGATCTGCCCGTCGGTGACGAGCATCGCGAGACCACGTCCGGCGGTCATGAGCACCAGCGTCGCGATGATGGGCTGGATGCCCAGCACGGAGACGAGGAAGCCGTTCCAGAGGCCGAGCAGGACGGCGACGGCGAGCGCCGTCGTCATCGCGACGATGGCCGTGCCGGCGGCGGACTCCTGGTTCGAGCCCGCGATCTGCACGCAGGCCACGGCCCCGGAGATGGCGGCGATGGCGCCCACCGAGAGGTCGATGCCGCGGGTCGCGATGACGAGGGTCATGCCGAGCGCGACGAGCAGCACGGGAGCCCCGTTGCGCAGGATGTCGATGACGCTCCCGTAGAGCCGGCCGTCCTGCAGGCGCACCGAGAGGAAGCCGGGATTGACGACGACGTTGAGCGCCACGAGGGCGAGCAGGGCCACGACGGGCCACACGAGAGAGCTGCGCAGGAGCGCACGGACGTCAGGCACGGGGAGCCTCCTCGGCGTCGGGGACGACCTCGAGCGCCACGGCGGACTCGCCGGCACCCGCGATGGTGCGGAGCACGTCGGAGACCTCGAGGCCGTCGTTGACCTGCTCGGCCACCTTGCGGCGGTCGCGCATGACGACGACGCGGTCGGCGAGCCGCAGCACCTCCTCGAGCTCCGCGGAGATGAACACGACGGCCATCCCGTCGGCGGCCAGCTCGGCGACGAGCTGCTGGATCTGCGCCTTTGCGCCCACGTCGATGCCGCGGGTCGGCTCGTCGAGGACCAGGAGCCGCGGCTCGGTGATCAGCCAGCGGGCCAGCAGCACCTTCTGCTGGTTGCCGCCGCTGAGGTTGCGCATGAGGGCGTTCGGGTCGGCCGGTCGGATGTCGAGGGCCTCGATGTAGCGGCGGACGAGCTCGTCCTTGGTGCGCTGCGGCACGGGGCGCAGCCAGCCTCGCGTGGCCTGCAGCGCGAGGATCATGTTGTCGGCGACGGTCAGGTCGCCGACCACGCCCTCGGCCCGACGGTCCTCGCTGGAGAACGCGACGCCGGCGTCGATGGCCTGGCGCGGGGAGCGCCAGGGGCGGGTCCGGCCCTGCACCTGCACCTCGCCGCGGTCGGCGACGTCGGCGCCGACGAGGAGTCGCGCCAGCTCGGTGCGACCAGAGCCGAGCAGCCCGGCCACGCCGACGACCTCCCCCTCGTGCAGGGCGAGGTCGGTGGCCTCGAGCTCGCCCGAGCGGCCCAGGCCGACGACCTTGAGGACGGGCTCGGCGGCGGGAGCGGCCGGGTCGGCGGGCTGGCGGTCGAGCCGCTCGAGCACCTCCAGCTCGCGGCCGATCATCTCCTGCACGAGCTCGAGCTGCGTGATCTCCGCCGTCCGGTGCTCGGCGACGAACCGACCGTTGCGCAGCACCGTCATCCGGTCGGAGAGCTCGAAGACCTGGTCGAGGAAGTGCGAGACGAAGAGCACCGCGACGCCCTGGTCGCGCAGGGAGCGCACGACGTCGAAGAGCACGCGGACCTCGTCGGCGTCCAGGCTCGACGTCGGCTCGTCGAGCACGAGCACCTTGGCGTCGACGTCGACGGCCCGCGCGATAGCGACGAGCTGCTGCACGGCGATCGGGTGGCTGCCGAGGGTCGAGGTCGGGTCCACGTCGAGACCGAGCCGCGCGAGCACCTCCGCGGCCCGGCGGTTCATGGCCCGGGTGTGGATGCGGCCGAGCCGTCGCGGCTCACGTCCGAGGAGCATGTTCTCGGCGACCGTGAGGTTGGTGCAGAGGTTGACCTCCTGGTAGACCGTGCTGATCCCCGCGGCCTGGCTCTCGGCCGGGCCGGAGAACCGGTGCTCCTGGCCGTCGACCTTGAGGGATCCGGCGTCGATGGCGTAGACGCCGGTCAGCGCCTTGATCAGCGTCGACTTGCCGGCGCCGTTCTCGCCCATGAGCGCGTGCACCTCCCCTGGCAGGAGTCGCAGGCTCACGCCGTCGAGCGCCTTGACGCCGGGGAAGCCGATCTCGATGCCGGTCAGCTCGACCACGGGCTCCACCGCGCTGTCGGCGCGCGGAGCGGGTCGGGCAGCGGGGGTCTCGGCCCTCGCGGCGGCGGTTCCTGCGCTCATGACGTGCTCCTCACGGTCGAGCGGACGGGACGGTCGGGGTGGGACGGGGCGAGGTCGTGGCAGCGACCCCGCCCCGTCACGGGCAGGCTCAGTACTGGCGGTCGGCCAGCACCTGCTTCGCCTGGTCCTGCGTGAACGTCGTCTCCTCGGTGACGACCCGCTTCGGCACGTCCTCACCGGCCACGACCTTCTTCGCCAGCTCCATGAGCTGGGGCCCGAGCAGCGGGTTGCACTCGACGATGAAGTTGATCTTGCCCTCGCTCAGCGCGGTCATCCCGTCCTTCACGGCGTCGACCGTGATGATCTTGATGTCCGTGCCGGGCTTCTTGCCGGCGGCCTCGATCGCCTCGATCGCGCCGAGACCCATGTCGTCGTTGTGCGCGTAGACGACGTCGATGTCGTCGTGGGACTGCAGGAACGCCTCCATGACCTTCTTGCCGCCGTCGCGCGTGAAGTCGCCCGTCTGGGAGGCGATGATCTTGATCGCGTCGTCGGACGACGTGACGTCCTCGAAGCCCTTCTTGCGGTCGATGGCCGGCGCGGCACCCGTGGTGCCCTGCAGCTCGACGACGTTCACGTCGCCGTTCTTGTCGACGTCGGCGTCCTGGGCGTTGTCGACGAGCCACTGGCCGGCCTTCTCGCCCTCCTCGACGAAGTCGGAGCCGAGGAAGGTGACGTAGAGCGAGTCGTCGTCGGAGTCGACGGCGCGGTCGGTCAGGATGACCGGGATCTTGGCCCGCTTGGCCTCCTGCAGCACCGCGTCCCAGCCGGTCTCGACGACCGGGCTGAAGGCGATGACGTCGACCTTCTGCTGGATGTAGGAGCGGATCGCCTTGATCTGGTTCTCCTGCTTCTGCTGGGCGTCGGAGAACTTGAGGTCGACGCCGTCCTTCTTCGCCGTCTCGCGGATCGACGTCGTATTGGCGGAGCGCCAGCCGCTCTCGGCACCGACCTGGGCGAAGCCCATGGTCAGTCCGTCGCCGCCGGATCCGCCGTTGCCGCCGTCCGAGCTGCTGCCGCACGCCGTCATGCCACCGAGCAGGGCCAGGCCTGCTGCGACCGTGATGACCTTCTTGAACACTGCTTTCCTCCATCTGGTTCGGCGCCGGGACGGCACCTGCGGGGGGCTCGTGTGGCGGGCGGACAACCGGACACACTGGCGACGCTGGCACGTGACCTGCATCACTGATGCCTGATTGTTAACGCTCACAACACACCGCGTCAAGCAGTTCGACGAAGAAATTGTGAGCGCTCACAATGGCCGCCTCCCATGGGAGGATGCGGTGTGACCACCACCCCGCGCCGGAGCAGCTGGTCCGGCACCGTCCCGTACCACTTCGCCGCCGAGCACCGTCCCGCCGACCTCGACGCGCTGCGCCGCCTGGTCACGACCACCCCGCGCCTGCGCCCGGTGGGCACCGGCCACACCTTCAACGACGTCGCCGACGGGGCCGAGGCCGTCGCACTGACGGCCTTCGACACCGTCGACGTGCTGGACGACGGAGCCGCCGTGCGGGTCGGCGCCGGCCTGACCCACGCACGGCTGGCCGAGGAGCTCGCGCCGCACGGGCTGGCCCTGGCCAACCTGGCCTCGCTGCCGCACCTGAACGTCGCCGGCGCGGTCGCGACCGCGACGCACGGGTCGGGCACGCGGACCGGCAACCTCGCCACGCAGGTTCGGGCGGTCGAGCTGGTGCTCACCCCTGGCGACGTCGCGACCGTCCGCCGCGGCGACCCGGACTTCGACGGCGTGGTCGTCAACCTCGGCCTCCTCGGCGTGGTCACGGCGCTCGAGCTCGACGCCGTGCCCGCTGTCGACCACCGCCAGGTGGTGCTCCCCGACGCCGACGTCGCGAGCCTGCCCGACCGGCTCGCCGACCTGCACCGCCTCGGCCGCAGCGTCAGCGTCTTCACCCGCTGGGACGACGCGCCCAGCCACGTGTGGGTGAAGTGGCGCGACGGCGACCCCGACCCCGCCCCGGGGTGGGAGACGCTCGGGCTGGCGCCGGCCACGGAGGAGCTGCACCCGATCCCCGGCCTCGACCCGGTGCACTGCACGGCCCAGCAGGGCGTGCCCGGGCCGTGGGTGGAGCGGCTGCCGCACTTCCGGCCGGGGTTCCTGCCGAGCGCGGGCGACGAGGTGCAGTCGGAGTACCACCTGGCGGCCCAGCACGGACCCGCGGCCGTTCGCGCCCTGCAGGAGGTCGGGCACCTGCTCGACTCCGCCCTGCTGACGTCGGAGATCCGCGCGGTCGCGGCCGACGACCTCTGGTTGAGCCCCCAGTCGGGCCAGGACACCTGCTCCTTCCACTTCACCTGGACGGCCGACCTCACGCTCTCCTCGGCCGCGGCGCTCGTGGTCGAGCACGCGCTGGAGCCGTTCACGCCGCGCCCGCACTGGGGCAAGCACTTCGCGCTCGACGTGCGCGGCCTCTACCCGCGTCTGCCCGACTTCGAGGCGCTGCGCCGACGCCTCGACCCCGACGGCGTGCTCGCCGGCCCCTGGTACGACCGCGTCCTCGCCTAGCCCGACGACAGAAGTCCCCACGATCCGGGACGTGGTGGCCCCTTCTCGCGCCCGGAACGGGCGACGGGGTTCCGCATCGTGGGGGCGGACGACGCTGGCACTAGGCTCGACGTCATGCACGTCCACGTCGCCGACCACCCGCTCGTCTCCCACAAGCTCACGGTGCTGCGCGACGCGTCCACCGACTCCCCCACGTTCCGTCGGCTCGCGGACGAGCTGGTGACGCTGCTGGCCTACGAGGCCACGCGCGACGTCCGGGTCGAGACCGTGGAGGTGACGACGCCGGTCGCCCAGGCGCAGGGCGTCCGGCTCGCCGACCCGCGCCCGCTCGTCGTGCCGATCTTGCGCGCGGGCCTGGGCATGCTCGAGGGCATGCAGCGACTGCTGCCCACGGCCGAGGTCGGCTTCCTCGGGATGGTGCGCAACGAGGAGACGCTCGAGGCCGACACCTACGCCGAGCGGCTGCCCGACGACCTGTCCGGGCGCCAGTGCTACGTGCTCGACCCGATGCTCGCGACCGGCGGCAGCCTCGCCGCGGCCATCCACTTCCTGGTGAGGCGCGGGGCCGACCACATCACCGCCGTGTGCCTGCTCGCCGCCCCGGAGGGCATCGAGCGGATCGAGCGGGAGATGGCGGAGGTCGGCGTGCCCGTCACCCTCGTCGTCGCCGGTCTCGACGAGCGCCTCGACGAGAACGGCTACATCGTCCCCGGGCTCGGCGATGCGGGCGACCGCCTCTACGGCGTGGCCGACTAACCATGAGCGCGGCGCAGGAGCTTTGTCCGGGCGGTGGGGACTCCGGCGACCGTCTGGAGGACGTCCGCCGCTCCTGGCCGGCGCTCGTTGCCGCCGTAGCCCTCCTGCTCGTCGCGTCCCGGTCGCTGTTCGGCTGATCGGCTGCGGTGAGTCCCCGGGTCGTGCCAGGGTGTGCGCCATGACCGGGCAGGGTCTTGACGCGGACGCATCGGCGCTCGTGCTGCGCCCGCTGGGCTGGCGCGAGGCCGACGGCGTGGCGCGGCTGTGGCGCGACCTGCCCCGGCCGGTGCGGCAGGCGGTCATCGATCGGGTGCAGGCCCAGCTCCCGAGCGTGGTCGGCAACGTGACGCACGAGATCGGCGTGCACATCGACCAGATCCTCGACCCCAAGATCATGGTGATCGACCACTTCCGGGAGAACCCCGCGCTGGTGGTGCGGATCTTCCGCGACTTCGGTCAGCGCGAGCTCAACCTGATGGTGACCTTCGGTTTCGTCTTCGGCTTCCTGCTCGGCATCCCGGTCGCCTTCATCGACAGCATCTTCGGGCTGTGGTGGGCACTGCCGCTGATGGGCGTGATCGTCGGGTGGGTCACCAACGCCCTCGGCATGTGGCTGATCTTCGAGCCGCCCGAGCCCAAGCGGATCCTCGGCATCCCCGTGCACGGGCTGTTCCTGCGCCGCCAGGACGAGGCCGCCGAGGTCTACGCCCGGATCATCGCCGAGGACGTCATCACCCTCGAGCGGATCGGCGACTTCATCCTCGACGGCCCCAGCGGCGACCGCACCCGGCAGATGCTCGCCACGGCGCTGCGCCCGGCCATCGAGAAGGCCGCCGGCCCCGCCCGTGCTGCCGTGCGCGTCGCGATGGGGCCGGCCCGCTTCGACACCATCCGCGACTCGGTGGCCCAGGAGGCGGTCGGGCGCACGCTCGTCGCCATCCTGGAAAATTATCAGCAAGCCGATGGCAGCGTCGATGTTCCGCCCGCGCTCTTGCCCTATATGGGCGGGATAACGCGGCTGGTGCCCTGATCCGTCATTGCGGGCGCAGCGAAGCAATCTCCAGCCTTCGACCAAGCGCAGATATTCCGCTGGAGATTACTTCGTCGCTGCGCTCCTCGCAATGACACAAAGCCTGGAAAAGACATGCGCATCCTTCTGACCAACGACGACGGTTATCACGCCCCCGGCATGGCGGTGCTCGAAGCGATCGCGCGCCAGCTTTCCGACGACATCTGGATTTGCGCCCCGGCAGAGGAGCAGTCGGGCGCTGGCCACTCGCTCACCCTGTCGCGTCCGGTGCGCGTGCGCGAGCATGGCGAACGGCGCTGGTCGTGCACCGGCACGCCGACCGATTCGGTGATGATCGCGATGGGCAAGCTGATGCCCGAAAAGCCCGACCTGATCCTCTCGGGCGTCAATCGCGGCGCGAACCTTGGCGACGACATCACCTATTCGGGGACCGTTTCGGCGGCGATCGAGGGGGCGCTGGCGGGCATCCCCGCCATCGCGCTGAGCCAGGTCTATGCGCGCGAAGGCATGGGTGACGCCGTGCCGTTCGAGGCGGCCGAGGCATGGGGTGCCAAGGTGCTGCGCCCGCTCGTCGCCATGGCGATGACGCCGCGAACGCTGATCAACGTCAATTTCCCCGCCATCCCCGCCGAAGCGGTGAAGGGCATACGCGTCGTGCGGCAGGGCTTCCACGATTACAGCCGCGGCTCGATCGTCGAGGGCACCGACCCGCGCGGCTATCGTTATTACTGGTTCGGGCTGCACGGGATCGAACATTCGCCGGGCCACGACACCGACCTCGAGGCGATCGACGATGGCTATATCGCCGTGACCCCGCTGCAGCTCGACCTCACCCACGATGCCTCGCTCGCCGCGCTGCGCGGGGCCTATGCCGCCAGGCTGGCTTCGGATTAACCATAGTAGCTTTCCCTGCGCGGCTCTGCCAAAGGGACGCAGTGGGGAAAATTCATCATTATATCGGCGCGTTGACCGGCGCCCTCGCCCTGTCGGCCTGTATTCCGGCCACCACCGCTCCGGCTCCGCGCGCCCCTTCGGTTGCGCATAAGGCGCCGGCCTCCGATTTCGAGCGCGGTTCGCTTGGGGAGGTTGTCGGCGGCGACGCGCGACCGACCTGGACGCTTCAGCCCGTCGCAGCCAACGCCCGCGATATTGCCGCCTCGACCTATATCGTGCGCCCCGGCGACACGCTGCGCGCGATCGGTGCGATGACCGGTGCGGGGTCCGAGGCCATCGCGATGGAGAACGACCTTGCGCCGCCCTATACGCTGCGCCCTGGGCAGCAACTGCGGATTCCGGCCGGCCGCTACCACCGCGTCGCCGCGGGCGAGACCGGCATCGGCATCGCCCATGCCTATGGCGTCGATTGGGGCGAGGTGGTGACGATCAACGCGCTTGCCGAGCCCTATATCCTGCGCGTCGGCCAGCGCTTGCGCCTGCCCGCGTCGGCCCGGCCGCTGACACCGGAACAGGTCGATGTCGCCGCGCGCGCCGCCGCCTTCCGTCTCGATATCGACGACATCATGACCGGCAGCCAGCCCGCACTCGCCGCCAGCACGCGCCCCGCCGCCGCCAGCGCCGCGCCGCGCGCGCCGGTCACCACCGCCATCGCGCCGCCCGCCGCCTTTTCGGGTCGGTTCCAATGGCCGCTGCAGGGCAAGCTGATCGCACGTTTCGGCCCGCTTGCCCCCGGCAAGGTCAATGACGGGATCAACATCGCCGCCGCGCGCGGGACGCCGATCCATGCCGCGGCGGCCGGGGTGGTCGCCTATGCCGGCGATCAGATCGCGGTCTATGGTGGCCTGATCCTGATCGACCATGGCGGCGGCTGGATGAGCGCCTATGGCCATGCGGCCAAGATCGACGTCCAGCGCGGACAGGCGGTCAAGACGGGCGAGGTGATCGGCCTCGCCGGCGCCACCGGCCAGGTGCAGTCGCCGCAACTCCATTTCCAGCTCCGCAAGAATCGGATACCCGTCGATCCGATGAAGCAGTTGCCGCCGCGATGAGCCGTCGACCGTCCGACCGACTGAAGCTCCAGCACCGGTTTCAACCGCTGCGCCGCGCGAGCAAATGGCCCGTCTGGGCGGACGTCACCGCGCGGCTCGGCCTTGCCTTCCTGCTGATCGCCTTCGTCGTCCTCGTTCACTGGATCGATCGCGCCGGACTGAAGGACAGCCACGACGGCCACATCAGCTTCCTCGACGTCGTCTATTTCACGATGATTTCGGTCACGACCACCGGATTCGGTGATATTGCGCCGGTATCGGACCGCTCGCGCCTGATCGAGGCATTGATCGTGACCCCGATCCGCATTGCCGTGCTCTTCATCTTTGTCGGCACGGCCTATAGTTTCGTTATCAAACGCACATGGGAAAAATGGCGTATGGCCCGCATCCAGGCAAAACTCACCGATCACATCGTCGTTCTGGGCTTCGGCGTCAGCGGCGGCGAGGCGGTTCACGAACTGATTGCGCGCGGCACCGATCCCGCCTGCATTGTCGTCATCGATCCGTCGCGCCAGCGCATCAATGCCGCCGAAGCGATGGGCTGCAACGTGCTGGAAGGCGATGCATCGAGCGACGAAACCTTGCTCGATGTGCGGATCGCCCAGGCCCGCTCGGTGCTGGTATCGGCGGGACGCGACGACACGTCGATCCTGATCGTCCTGACCGTCCGGCATCTTGCGCCGCAGGTACCGATCAGCGTCGTCATCCGGACTCAGGACAATGAATTGCTCGCGCGGCAAGCGGGTGCGAACGACGTCATCAACCCGGTCAGTTTCACCGGGCTGCTGCTCGCCGGATCGGCGCAGGGCGCGCATATCGCCGATTATATGGCCGACCTCGCCTCGGTATCGGGCAAGGTGCAGCTCAACGAACGCCCGGTGCGGCCCGAGGAAATCGGCAAGAGCATCGACGAACTCGCCAGCGGCGGCCGCGGCCTGCGCATCTATCGCGGCGGTCAGCCGATCGGCTTCTGGGAAGCGGGTGCAAAATCCCTGCAGAGCGGCGACATATTGGTCGAAGTCATCCCGTGCGAGGCGTGCGAAGCCGATTAGGCTTTACGCCCAAGCAGCGGGCGCGTGACAAGGGCGCAAAAATCGCCTATGCGCGCGGCCGATCATGACAATCAAGACCCTCCCCGCCCAGCCGAAAGTTGGCATGGTTTCGCTCGGCTGTCCGAAGGCACTCGTCGACAGCGAACGGATTCTGACCAAATTGCGCGCCGACGGCTATGGCCTGTCGCCCGACTATGCCGGCGCCGACGTGGTGCTCGTCAACACCTGCGGCTTCCTCGACAGCGCGAAGGAGGAAAGCCTGGAGGCGATCGGCGAGGCGATGGCGGAGAATGGCCGCGTCATCGTCACCGGCTGCATGGGCAACGAGGCGGAGGTCATTCGGGCGCGTTTCCCCAACGTCCTCGCGGTCACCGGCGCGCATCAATATGAACAGGTTGTCGACGCGGTCCACGAGGCGGCGCCGCCGACTCAGGGGCCATTCGTTGATTTGATCCCCGAAGGCGGGCTGAAGCTCACACCGCGCCACTACAGCTATTTGAAGATCAGCGAAGGCTGCAATCACAGCTGCGCCTTCTGCATCATCCCCGATCTGCGCGGCAAGCTCGTCAGCCGCCGCATCGACGCGGTGCTGCGCGAGGCTGAAAAGCTCGTCGCGGCAGGGACGAAGGAGTTGCTGGTGATCAGCCAGGACACCTCGGCCTATGGCGTCGATATCCGGCACCAGCCGCGCGAATGGAAGGGTCATGAAGTGCGTGCGCACATGACCGACCTCGCCCGCGAACTCGGCCAGCTTCGCACCAGCGAAGGTCGCGCGCCGTGGGTGCGGCTCCACTATGTCTATCCCTATCCGCACGTCGATGCGGTGATCCCGCTGATGGCCGAGGGGCTGTTGACGCCTTATCTGGACATCCCCTTCCAGCACGCGAGCCCGAAGGTTCTGAAGGCGATGAAGCGCCCGGCGAACGAAGCAAAGGTGCTCGAACGGCTGAAGGCGTGGCGCGCGATCGCACCCGACATCGCGATCCGTTCGAGCTTCGTCGTCGGCTTCCCCGGCGAAACCGAAGAGGATTTCCAGTATCTCCTCGACTGGCTCGACGAGGCGCAGCTCGACCGCGTCGGCGCCTTCCGCTTCGAACCCGTCGCGGGCGCGCAGGCGAATGCCCTGCCCAATCCGGTCCCCGAAGAGGTCAAGGAAGAACGCTACCAGCGGATCATGGCGAAGACCGCCGCGATCAGCGCCGCCAAGCTCGAAGCCAAGGTCGGCCGCACGCTTGCCGTCATCATCGACGAAGTAGGCGAAGCCGACGAAGAAGGGAGCATCGGCGCCACCGGCCGCAGCCAGGCCGACGCCCCCGAAATCGACGGGCATGTCTATCTGCGCGACGTCGCCGCGACGCTGAAAGCTGGCGACATCGTCGACGTGGTGGTCGAAGATGCCGACGAGCACGACCTGTTCGGGGTCATCGCAGGCTGATCACCCTCTTCCTGATGCGCGCAAATTGTTGGAACGGCTTTCGCCGATCGATGTTATCTGACAGATATCGATCGGGGACAGGGCCATGCACGCGATCAAGGGGCTGATTGTTGCATCATGTCTGGCGGCTGCGCTCGCCGGCTGCGATCCCGCGAAGGGCGGCGACGAAGCGCCGCCGTATGCCACCGACACGGCGCCCAGCCCGTCGCAGACGTCGCTGATCGCGGTCCCGGTCAACGCCGACATCGCCCCACTGAAACGCGAACTCGAACGGGCGATCCCAAAGACGCTGTGGACGATCAACCGGCGCGAAAAGGCCTGCGTCGAACCGCAACGCGTGAAGCTGTTTGGCAAGAAGGTAAAGGTGACGCCGGCGATCCCCTGCACCATCGTGGGGCAGGTCACGCGCGGGGCGCTGCGCATGCGCGGCGAAGGAAACGAGATCGTCGTCGATGTACCGCTGCATGCGCGGATCAGCGCGCGCGACGTCGGCGGCGTGCTGAAGGGTGAAACCGCGACCGGATCGGCGATGGCGCATGCGCGCGTGCGCATCGATCTGACCAGCGACTGGCGGATGCAGGGCAAGGCGCGGATCAGCTATGGCTGGACCAATCCCCCCGGCATCGACTTTCTGGGCCAGCGCATCACCTTCATCGACGAGGCGGATGAAAAGCTCCGCCCGGTGATCCGCGATGTCGAACGCGAAGTGAATCGCGAAATCGCCCGCATCAACATCCGCGCCCAGGCGGCCGACATCTGGCGCCAGGCCTTTACGACGATCGAGCTCAACCGCGAAAATCCCCCCGTGTGGATGCGGGTCACGCCGCAGCGTATCCTGTTCGGCGGATTCCGCGTCAATGGCCTGCGGCTCGACCTCAATCTCGCGGTCGAGGCGGTGACCGAAAGCTTCGTGTCGAACCGGCCGCAGGATCCGGCGCCGACGCCGCTGCCGCGGCTGGTGCGCGAAATGCCCAAACCGCATTTCGACGTTCGCGTGCCGGTGATCGCCGATTATGCGCAGCTCGAACCCGTGATCGCGCGCGCGCTCGCCAAACGATCGCTACGGCCGTTCGACCTGCCCGCCGTCGGTCCGGTCGATGCGCGCATCGGCAAGGTCACTGTCTATGGCGCGCCCGACCACAAGATCGCGGTAGGGGTCGACATGGACGTGCTGCCGGTCGGCGCGAAGCGTGCGCCCACGCGCGGCCGCGTCTGGCTGACCGCGCGTCCGGTGAACAAGCCGGGATCGGCCGAGGTGCGCTTCACCGACCTGCACATCAACGGCGACACCAACGGGATCAAGGGCGACATCTTCGTCCTTTTGGCACAGCAGCCCGATTTCGCGCCGATGATTACCGACGCGCTGACCCAGAATTTCACCCGCGATCTCACCGAGCTGGAAGCCAAGATTCGCCGCGCGATCGATCAGCGGCGCGAAGGCGACTTCGTCATCCGAAGCCGTATCGACAGCTTCGAAACCGGTGAGATCAAGGCGTATGGCAACGGCCTCTACCTTCCCGTCCGCATGGTCGGGGCGGCCAGCATCGATTATCGCCCGGCAAAATGATCAGAAGAGGCGCGTAAGCGAATAGAAGAGTGCCGCGACGATCGCACTCGCCGGGATGGTGATGAACCAGGCGACGACGACGTTGCTCGCCACGCCCCAGCGCACTGCACTTGCGCGGCGCGCGACACCGGCGCCGATGATGCTGCCGGTGATCGTATGGGTCGTCGACACCGGGATACCCAGCAGGCTGGCGCTGAACACCATGATCGACCCACCGGTCGAGGCGGCAAAACCCTGATGCTGCGACAATTTGGTGATGCGGCCGCCCATCGTCTCGATGATCTTCCACCCGCCCGACAAGGTGCCGAGACCGATCGCGATATAGCAGCTGATCGCTACCCAGTGGGGCACATGGAAATCGCCGGTCAGATAGCCGGTCGAATACAGCAGCACGGTGATGACGCCCATCGTCTTCTGCGCGTCGTTAAGCCCGTGGCTGAGCGAATAGGCGGCCGATGAAACGAGATGCAGGCGGCGGAACGTCACTTCGGCGAATTTCGCGGTCGAGCGCCGGACCGCCCAGCTGCTGAGCAGCATCACGAGCATCGAGAGCAGCATGCCGAGCAGCGGCGAGAGGAAGATCGCGATGACCGTCTTGTTGAGCCCCGACCACTGGATGCCCTCGAATCCCGCATGGGCGATGCCCGCGCCGACGATGCCGCCGACGAGCGCATGGCTCGACGAGGACGGGATGCCCTTCAGCCAGGTGACGACATTCCAGAACATCGCGCCGACCAGCGCGCCGAAGACCACCGCTGGCGTGACCAGATCCTTGTCGATCAGCCCGGCGCCGATCGTTTCTGCCACCTTGTGCAATTGCGGAAAAGCGAGGCTCAGGAAATAGGCCGCGAAGTTGAAGAAGGCGGCGAACATCACCGCCTGCACAGGCTTCAGCAGCCGCGTCGCGACAACCGTCGCAATGCTGTTTGCGGCGTCGTGCAGGCCGTTCAGAAAGTCGAACGCCAGCGCGAGGAGGACCAGCCCGACGAGAAGAGGAAATGCCAGTTCGTGCATGAGCGCGCGCCCCGCTTACGCGTGGTCGATGACCAGACCGTCGATTTCGTTCGCGACATCCTCGAACCGGTCGACGACGCGCTCGAGGTGGCTGTAGAGTTCGCGCGCGATCATGAAGTGGATCGTGTTCGACGCACCATGTTCCTTGAACAATCGCTTCAGCCCTGCCGCGTGGATCTCGTCGGCATGCCCCTCCATGCGGACCAGCCGCTCGGTGAGTTCGTGCAGGCGGGTGCCGTTCGCGGCAACATTGCGCAGCAGCGGCAGCGCCTCGACCGTCAGCCGCGCGGCATCGACGATGATCGCCGCGATATCACGCATTTCGGCGTCGAATTCCTTGACGTCGTACAGGTCGATCGCGCCCGCGGTCTTCTGCATCTCGTCGATCGCATCGTCCATCGAGGCGATGAGGTCGGTGATCGCGCTGCGATCGAAGGGGGTCAGGAAGGTGCGACGAACGGTCTGCAGCACCTCGCGCGTGATCGCGTCGGCGTCATGCTCGCGCTCGACGATCTCCTGGATATGGTCGGCCATGCCCTCGCCGCCCTGGAGCAGCCGCGCCAGCGCTTCCGATCCCGCGGCGAGCGTCGCAGCATGCGCTTCGAACAGGTCGAAGAAATTGCCCTGCCTCGGGAGCAGGCGCTGGAACCAGGCAAACATGCGATTGACCCCTGTCTTTTCCGCAACGTTGAACATGACCCCCGATCGCTGCGCCGCGACGCGAAAGCCGCTGTCGCCGAACGACCGGATAAGGGCCTGAAGATCGGGTTCGTCGACCGCCCCCGCGGCCTCGTCGAAAGTGAACCAGCGCCGCTCGCGCTCGTCCATTTCCTTCCATTCGGAAAGCTCCCGCGTCACGGCGAGCGGAAACACTTCGACATTGTACATGATCGCGGCGCCGTTCGCGCGGCGCTTGCGATATTCATAGCTACCGATCGAGGTCGGGCAGACCGCGCCGATCACCCCCGCCTCTTCTTCGGCCTCGACCGCCGCCGAAGCGTGGCGGTCCATCCCGGTCAGCGGATTGCCCTTCGGGATCACCCAGCGGCCCGTGCCGCGCGAGGTGATGAGCATGATTTCGGTGGGGCCATCCTTGCCCACGCCCGCGAATCGATAAGGAAGCACCGCAATTTGACGCATAAACCGGCCGAAATCCTAAACTACCGCCGGAGCCGCGGTGTTTCATTGCCATTCGGTGACGCCCCTATGACAATATTGTGACAGCGGCAATGGCGCATTGCCCGCGATGCCCTTTCCGTAAACGTCAATTCGATTGCAAAATGCAACGCTGTGCGTAAGCTGCGACCTTAAAGACAAATGGGAGACGAAATGATGGCAGGCATGGACAGCCCCGTGGATCAGGACGTTCTGATCGTCGGCGCCGGCCTTTCGGGCATCGGCATGGCCGCGCATCTCCAGATGCACAGTCCCGACCGCAGCTTCGCGCTGGTAGAGCGGCGGGCCAATCTGGGCGGCACCTGGGACCTGTTCCGCTACCCCGGCATCCGGTCGGACAGCGACATGCACACGCTGGGTTTCGTCTTCGAACCGTGGCGGCACGAAAAGTCGATCGCCGACGGCCCTTCGATCCTCGAATATCTCAACCGCATCGTCGACGAGCGCGGCATCCGCGAGCATATCCGCTTCAACAACAAGGTTGTCGGCGCCGACTGGGACAGCGCCGCCGCGCGCTGGACCGTGACGATGGAAGACGACAAGGGCGCGGTCAGCACGACGACCGCGCGCTGGCTCTACCTCGGCTCGGGCTATTATGATTATGACGAGCCGTTCGACGCCAATTTCACGGGGCGCGAGGATTTTGCGGGGCAGATCATCCACCCGCAATTCTGGCCGAAGGATTTCGACTATTCGGGCAAGAAGGTCGTGGTCATCGGATCGGGCGCCACCGCGGTGACGATCGTCCCGTCGATGGCGGACAAGGCCGCGCATGTGACGATGCTGCAACGCACGCCGACCTGGTATGCCATCCGTCCGGCGAAGGACGGGTTCGCCAATTTCCTGCGCAAGATCCTGCCGGAGAAGACCGCCTACCGGTTGACACGGTTCAAGAATATCCGGTTGCAGGACATCGTTTTCCGCCGCGCGCGCGAAAAGCCGGAAAAGGTTGCGGATTTCCTGACCAAGAAGCTGAAGCAGGCGCTCGGCGACCGTTACGATCCCGTCGCTTTCACCCCGCCCTATAATCCGTGGGACCAGCGGCTCTGCCTCGTTCCCGATGCCGATTTCTTCGAAGCGATGAAGGCGGGCAAGGCCTCGGTCGTCACCGATCATATCGAACGCTTCGACAAGACCGGCATCCAGCTCAAATCGGGCCAGCATCTCGACGCCGACGTGATCATTACGGCGACCGGCCTCAAACTCGCGGTCGCGGGCAAAATCCCCGTCCGCGTCGATGGCGAGCCGGTCGCGTGGAACGAGCATTTCTATTACAAGGCGTGCATGTTCTCGAACGTGCCGAATTTTTCGGTCGTCTTCGGCTATCTCAACGCCAGCTGGACGCTGCGCGCCGACATCGTGTCCGAATATGTCTGCCGCGTCCTCAACCATATGCGCGATACGGGCACGACGGTCGCGACGCCGCTGCTCGCCGATCCGACGAGCCTGACCGAAGAAAATATCTTCGACTTCTCGTCAGGCTATATCCAGCGCGCGCTACACATCATGCCCAAAAATGCCGACAAGCTGCCGTGGCGGCTCAGCCAGAATTATGTCCAGGACCGCATCGACATGCGCACCGGCCCGGTCGATGACGGCGTGCTCAAATTCGGCAAGGCGGCGTCGGTATCGAAGGAGGCATCGGCCCCGGCCCTCGAAGCCGCGGAGTAATCGGCGGGTTCGGTTTTCGCCATATCAGAGGATTCGCCATATCAGAGGATTGGTGGCGACCGGTTGCGGGCAGCAACTAACCCGAAACAATGAATCCCGGATCAAGTCCGGGATGGCGAAAGAAGGACTATGCAGCGCCACCTTGGGGAAGTGGCAGCGTCCGCTTCCCACCCCAAAGCCGCGATCGGCCGCTTCAAGAACCACCTTGAGCGCCTTCTAATCGACGTGATCCGGCTTCCCCTTGGTCGATCCCGACGCAAAGTCTTCGAGTTCCTTTTCGCTCATCGAATCGTACATCTCCTTCGATGCACCCCGAAGCTCCGATTTCGGCGTATCGCCGCGCTTCGCGCTCAGCGCGGCGCCGGCGGCCTTTTGCTGGGCCTTGGACTTGGCTGGCATGACATGTCTCCTGCCTGCCCCCTCGTCCGACCAACGCGTGACCGGCTGCTTCAGTTCAGCGGCAGGAAATCGCGCTGATATTCGGGCTTCACCACCTTCACCAGCGCGCCGGTTACGGGGACGTTGATCTTGTAGTTGCCCTCGGCATAGGGGCCGATCTCATAGGGCGCGATGCCGATCGTCAGCCGGTCGAGATATTTGCCGTCCGACGAACCCAGCCACACGGTCTGCGTCGACGCGGCGGGACATTTGTCGAAGATGCCGTCGGGATCGTCCGACGGCGCAATGCCGCGCGCGGCCTTGGCGCGCACGATCGCATCGCAGAAAGGCTTGCGGATCGCCGCGTCGAACGCTTCGCCGCTGGTAAACAGGTCGAGCGGCTTCAGCCGGATCGCGCGGTTACGGTCCCAGATCAGCGTGTCGAAACTCGTCATGCCGTGCGCGCCGCCGGTATAGGTTGAAATGTCGCTCGACAGGCTCAGGAAGCGCGGCGTGTTCGTCACCCGCTCCCACGCCTGCAAATGGCTGTGCGCGTGATAGGGGAAACCCTCCTTCTTCGCCGCGTCGCGGTCGCGCGTCGCATCGGCGATCAGCGCCTCGCGCTTCTTCGCGCGGTCGTTGTCGAGCCATTTCGCAAGGTCTGGGATCGCGGCGGCTTCGCGCGGATAGCTATAAGCGAATTCGATGAGGTCGCTGCTTTCCTTG
>LUMV01000013.1_pt1 | contig 72205 bp, 75 predicted proteins | sample 729731 | NCBI WGS metagenome assembly LUMV01 (sample SAMN03860301, study PRJNA289734) | marine metagenome | biome: seawater column; feature: ocean; material: water; isolation source: Red Sea water column Station 192 - depth 200m | place: Saudi Arabia: Red Sea | collected 2011-10-15 | depth 200 m
GCGCTGGGCTGTTGCCGGGTGGTCTCGATACGTCCGAGCCTCGCAAGCTCGCTCGGACTACTCGACCAGCGGACCCCACCGCTGGTCGAGTGCCTCCCTGAGCGCCAGCGAGGGGAGGTGTATCGAGACCACTCTGGGCTGTCGCTGGGGGTTGGTTCGCGCTGGGCTGTTGCCGGGTGGTCTCGATACGCAGCGACGAGCTCGCTGGCGCTCGCCGTCGCCGCTACTCGACCAGCGGTGGGTGTCGCTGGTCGAGTGCCTCCACGAGCGCCAGCGAGTGGAGGTGTATCGAGACCACTCCCAGCCGTCGCTGGGGGTCGGCCCGCGCTGGGCTGTTGCCGGGTGGTCTCGATACGTCCGAGCCTCGCAAGCTCGCTCGGACTACTCGACCAGCGGACGCCACCGCTGGTCGAGTGCCTCCACGAGCGCCAGCGAGGGGAGGTGTATCGAGACCACTCTGGGCTGTCGCTGGGGGGTTGGTTCGCGCTGGGCCGTTGCGGGGTGGTCTCGATACGCGGCCGCGGCGCTCGTTCCTCACGCGTGGCCGCTACTCGACCAGCGGAATCTTGCGCTGGTCGTGTCGGCGCCGTCCGGGCGTATCGAGACCACTCCACGCCGACGCTGGGGGCTGGGCCCGCGCTGGCGGGATGCGCGGAGTGGTGGGTGCGCAGAGTTCATCTCGGCGTTACATGACGCGCAGCGTGTCGCCGCGCCCGGGCACGGGGGCGGACGTACGTTGCGAGGGTGTTGATGCTCGCCCCGGAGCCCAGCCGCCCCACACCCACCGAGTAGGGAAGGGCCGGCGCAGGGGCGCGCGGGTTCTTCGCAGGGAGTCAGACATGACTGTCAAGCAGCCCGTCAGCGCCGCCGCCACCTCCGCCGAGGCGGTCCGCACCTACGTCCTCGACACCAGCGTCCTGCTGGCCGACCCAGGGGCGGTGCATCGCTTCCACGAGCACGAGGTCGTCATCCCGGTCGTCGTCATCACCGAGCTCGAGGGCAAGCGCCACCACCCCGAGCTCGGCTACTTCGCCCGCACGGCACTGCGCTTCCTCGACGACCTGCGCGTCCAGCACGGCATGCTCGACGTCCCCCTGCCCATCGGCACGGAGGGCGGCACGATCCGCGTCGAGCTGAACCACACCAACCCCGAGGCCCTGCCCGCCGGCTTCCGCCTCGGCGACAACGACACGCGCATCCTCGCCGTCGCGAAGAACCTCGCCGACGAGGGGCGCCACGTCACGCTCGTCTCCAAGGACCTGCCGATGCGGGTCAAGGCGTCGGCGGTCGGCCTGTCGGCGGAGGAGTACCGCGCCGAGCTGGCCCTCGAGTCCGGCTGGACCGGCATGCGCGAGCTCGAGGTCGACTCCGCCGACCTCGACGCGCTGTACGAGGAGGGCAGCCTCGACGTCGCCCTCCTGGACGACGAGACCGCGCGCGACCTCCCGTGCCACACGGGGTTGGTGCTGCTGTCGGACAAGGGCAGCGGGCTCGGCCGGATCACGCCCGACAAGCGGGTGCAGCTGGTCCGCGGCGACCGCGACGCGTTCGGCCTGCACGGCCGCTCGGCCGAGCAGCGCGTCGCGCTCGACCTGCTCCTCGACCCCGAGGTCGGGATCGTGTCGCTCGGTGGCCGCGCCGGCACCGGCAAGTCGGCGCTCGCGATCTGCGCGGGCCTCGAGGCGGTCATGGAGCGCCGTCAGCACAAGAAGGTCGTCGTGTTCCGTCCGCTGTATGCGGTCGGCGGGCAGGAGCTCGGCTACCTGCCGGGCAGCTCCGACGAGAAGATGGGGCCCTGGGCGCAGGCCGTGTTCGACACCCTCGGCGCCGTCGCGTCGCCGCACGTCGTCGACGAGATTCTCGACCGCGGGATGCTCGAGGTCCTGCCGCTGACCCACATCCGGGGTCGGTCGCTGCACGACGCGTACGTCATCGTCGACGAGGCGCAGTCGCTGGAGCGCAACGTGCTCCTCACGGTGCTCTCGCGCATCGGCGCGAACTCCAAGGTGGTCCTGACCCACGACGTCGCGCAGCGCGACAACCTGCGCGTCGGACGCCACGACGGCGTCGTCGCGGTGGTCGAGAAGCTCAAGGGCCACCCGCTGTTCGCGCACGTCACCCTCACCCGGTCCGAGCGGTCGCCTGTCGCCGCGCTCGTCACCGAGATGCTGGAGGACATCGGCATCTGACGCCCTCCTGGAGGCGGATGCGGACACCGCGTGCCGGACGTCGCAACGACGTCCGGCACGCGGTCTGCTGTGGCAGAGTGACCCCGTGACCAGGAGGGGCGTGTCCGCGGCGTTCGTCGCTGCCTCCATGCTGCTCGCGGCCGCCTGCGGCGGCTCACCCGACGAGGACGCCGTCGACGACGTGCCCGTGCTGCACTGGTACGTGGGCCCCGAGCGCGCCGACGTCGACGCGCTCGCGCAGACCTGCAGCGAGGGCTCCGGCGGCGACTACCGCATCGAGGTCGAGCGGCTGCCCGACGACGTCGAGGAGCGGCACGCGACGCTGATGCGCCGGCTGCTCGCGAAGGACGACTCGATCGACCTGTTCAGCATGGACACCGCGTGGAGCGCGGAGATGGCGGCCGCGCAGGTGCTCGCGCCCGTCCCGGAGGACCTCAAGACCCCGTTCGCGCAGGACGTCGCACCGGCCGCGCTGCGCTCGGTGACGGTCGACGGGCTGGTCGTCGCCGCGCCCTGGACCTTCGACCCGTGGCTGCTGTGGTGGCGGGGCAACACGGCCGAACGGGCCGGGCTCGACACGACCAAGCCGGTCTCGTGGGACGACCTGCTGACGGGTGCCGAGCGCACCGGTCGCCAGGTGCTCGTCGACGACCCCGACGGCGAGGGCCTCGCGGCGTGGGTGGACGCGCTCGTCGCCGGCGCCGGTGGCACGCTGCTGAAGGGCGCCGGACGCAGTCCTGAGGTGGGTCTGGACTCCGCGGCCGGCCGCACGGCCGCCCGCATCGTGAGCCGGCTGGGCCGGTCCGGTCTCGGCGCCGATCCGTCGGTCGACGCCGCTGAGGGGCTCGCGCGCCGCGGGGGGTTCGTGCTCGCGCCCAGCTCGTTCGTCTCCGACCCTGCCGTCGCACCCGTGGCCAGCGACCTGCAGTGGGCGGCGTTCCCCGAGGTCGACGGCACGCCGGCCGCGCCCAGCACGGGGGTCGCGCTCGCCGTGCCGTTGTTCGCGCCCGACACGTCGCTGTCGTACGAGGCGATCTCGTGCCTGACCTCCGACGACCTCCTCGCCTCGGTCATGACCGGCTCGGGGCACAGCGCGGCGCGTGTGAGCACCTACGACCTCGATGCCGTGAAGGCCGGGTATCCGCTCGCCGACGTCACCCGTCCGGCCGTCGACACCGCGGTCACGCTGCCGTCCACCCCGTACTGGATGCAGGCGCGGGCGGCGCTCGTGAAGACGTGGACGCCGATCTCCTCGGTCGGGTCGGCCACCCCGCGCCGTTCCCAGGCGGCGGTCCGCGACGCCGTCGCCGGGAGGCTGCCGTGAGCACCGAGCAGCCCGTCCAGCCCCAGCAGCCGGAGCCGGCCGACGTGGTCGAGACGTCGACGGCCGTGACCGCGGACGAGGAGCACGACCTCGCCCCGATCGGTCCGGCGCCCACGCGGCGACGACGCCGTCGTCGTGCAGCGGCGTCGCCCCGACGCCGACGCTCGGGCTGGCCGCTGCTGGCGCCGACGGCGCTGGTCCTCGCGGCCCTGACGCTCTGGCCGCTCGGCCTCCTGCTCTGGACCTCCCTGCGGCGCTCGTCGAGCACCGTCGGCGACGACACGTTCGTGGGGCTCGACAACCTGACCGGGCTGCTCGGCGACCGCTCCTGGTGGCTCGCCGTGTCGGTGACGCTGCTGCTCGTCGTCGTGGCCGTCGGCGTGCAGCTCGTGCTCGCCTCCGTCGTGGCCGCGAGCATCCGTCGGCTGCGCCTGCCGCTGGCCGTGGTGTCGGTGCTGCTGCTCGCACCGTTCGCGCTGCTGCCCGTCGTGACGGCCTCGGTGTGGCGCGACGCCGTCACCTCGGGCGTCGGTCCCGCCTGGTTCGGCTACGACGGCGGGTCGAGCGCCGCGGCGGCGTTCGCCGTGGTGGCGGCCGAGGTCTGGCGCGGCACGGGTGTGACGGCAGTGATCCTGCTCGTCGGACTCACGCGCGTCGACCGTCGGCTCATCGACTCGGCCGTGGCCGACGGCGCCACCTCGTGGCAGCGGCTCCTGCGCGTCACGTGGCCCGCCGCCGCGCCGGCCGTGGCGGTGGCCGTCCTCTACCGCGCGACGGACGCGCTCCGCGCGCTGGAGGGTCCGCTGCTCGCGGCGCCCTCCGGCGGGGTGCGCACCGTGCCCGTGCTGACGTGGGAGACGACCTTCGAGAGCTTCGAGCGAGGTCTCGGAGCAGCCTCCGGCGTCCTGCTGCTGGTGCTGACGGGCCTGGTCGCAGCCGTCCTCGTCGCCGTCCTGCGACCCGGGAGGCGTGCGTGAACCCCACCGTCCGCTCCCGGCTGTGGGCCGCCGGCACCGCGTTCGTCGTCGGCTTCGTGCTCGCCAACGTCGGCGTCCTCGTCGTCACGGGCGCCGACCGCTGGCTCTGGGTCGCCGTCGCGGCCGTCCTCATGGGCACGGGCGCCGTCGGCGTGCTCGTCGCCGACACCCGCCGTCGGCTGTCGCTGTGGGCGGTGCTCGGTCTCGAGCTGGCCGTGGTGGGCACCGTCGCGCCCTTGTGGTGGACCGCAGCCGTCGCCCTCACCCCGTCGGGCACGGCGGCGACGTCGATGCTCCCGTCGAGCCCGCGCTGGTCCGTCCTCGGCGACGCGCTGCGGCGCGACGACGTGCGCGAGGCCGCGCTCACCAGCGTCGTCGTCGCCACCGCGGCCACCGTCGTCGCGATGCTCGTCGCCGTCCCGGCGGCCTACGCGCTGGCGCGTCGTCGGGTGCGCGGGAGTCGGGCCGTCCCCGTCGTCGTGGTGGGGGTCCTGCTGCTGCCGCTCGTCGCCTTCGCCGGACCGTGGTCGGACACGGCCGACGCCCTCGGCCTGCTCGGCTCCCGCTGGGCGGTCGCGCCGGTCCTGCTTCTCGTCGCCGTCCCGCTGGCCGTCTTCCTCAGCATCCCCGTCCTGCGCGACGCCCCGTGGTCGCTGCGCGACTCGATCCGCAGCGACGGCGCCGACCGCCGGCAGGAGCTGCGCGCGTTCGCCGTGCCGGTGCTGCTGCCCGACCTGCTCGTCGTCGCCGCCCTCGTGTGGGTGCTGTCGGCCCAGGACGTGGTGCTCGGCGCCGCCCTGGGACCCACGCCAGACGCCCGCACGCTGCCCGCCACCCTGCTCCTCGGGCAGGTGCCGCCCGCGCAGGCCGCGGCGGTCGGGCTGCTGTGGCTGCTGCCCGTCATCGTCCTCCTCGCGGTCGCGCCCCGCCGCGTCCGCCGCCTGATCGGAAGGGACCACCCATGACCTCGATGGAGCTGAGGGGCGTGCGCCTGGACGCCCTCGACGGCACGCCGCTGCTCGACGGGCTCGACCTCGTGGTGCCCGACGGCAGCACGACCGCGCTCTGCGGCCCGGCCGGCGCCGGCAAGTCGGCCGTGCTTCGCGTGCTCGTGGGCCTGGAGGAGCAGACCGAGGGCGACGTGCTGCTCGACGACATCGTCGTGAACGCGGTAGGCCCCCGCGACCGTGACCTCGCGCTCGTGCTCCAGGACTACGTGCTCCACCCCCACCTCGACGTCCACGACAACCTGGCCTTCGCGACCCGGCTGCGCCGCGGGCACGACAAGGTGGCGCTCGCGGAACGGATCGACGAGGTCGCCGCCTTCCTCGCCCTCGACTCGCTCCTCGACGCCAAGCCCGCCGAGCTCGAGCCGGCCCAGCGTCAGCGCGTCGCCATCGGCCGTGGGCTCGTGCGCGACGCCCTGGGCTACCTGTTCGACGACCCGTTCAGCGCGCAGGCCGACCGGGTCCGCACGCACGTCCGGTCGGTCACCCTGCAGTGGCAGCGCGACGAGGGTCGGACGTCGCTGTTCACCACGTCGCGCCCCGACGAGGCGCTCACCCTCGCCGACCGCGTGGCCGTCATGCACCGCGGCGTCGTGCACCAGACGGGGACGCCCGACGAGGTCTACGCCGACCCCGCCGACCTCTTCGTCGCCGCCTTCCTCGGGCAGCCCGCGATGAACCTGCTGCCGGCCACGGTCGAGGACGGCCGTCTCGTGACGCCGGTCCTGACCATCCCGCTCGACGCCGCGGCGCGGGACGCCCTCGGCGATCGCAGCCACGTCGTCGTGGGGGTGCGCCCCGAGCACTGCGAGGAGGCGGCACCCGTTGCCGACCCGGCCCCGACCGACGCCCCCCTGACCGCCGGCGCGATCGCGGCCCAGGCCGAGGCCGAGACCAAGGTCGAGGTCGTCGGCGAGGTCGACGACGTCGAGTGGCGCGGCGGCACGCAGCTCGTCTACGTCGGGTACGACCTCGACGACGACGTCCAGGCCATGCTCGAGGACGTCGAGGACGAGCTCGACTTCGACCTCTTCCAGAACTTCTTCGTCGCCGAGCTGCCGGCCGCCGACCGCCGCCGGGCGGGCGACACGGTCCGGCTGGCCGTGCCGCGCTCGCAGGTGCTGGTGTTCGACGTCGCGACCGGCGCGCGCCTGCGCGGGTCGTGAGCGCGCGCCTCGGGACCGTCGCACGGTCCCTGCCGTTCCTCTGGGCCCTGCTGTGCACGGCCGCCTACACGACGCTGTCGCTGCTGCGGTTCCGCCGCTTCGACCCCACCTCCTGGGACAACGCGATCTTCGAGCAGGCGATCCGCGGCTACGCGCACCTCGGACTGCCGATCGTCGACATCAAGGGCCCGGGCTTCAACATCCTCGGCGACCACTTCTCGCCGATCACGGCGCTCGTGGCGCCGTTCTACCGGCTGTGGCCGTCGGCCCAGACCCTGCTCGTCGCGCAGGCCGTGCTGATCGGGGTGTCGGTGCTGGTCGTCAGCCGGCTGGCGGTGCGGCACGCCGGTCCGTGGGCGGGCGCGATGCTCGCCGTCGCCTACGGCATCTCCTTCGGCATCTCCGCGGCCGTGCAGTCGGACTTCCACGAGGTCGCGTTCGGCGCCCCGCTGCTCGCGCTGGCAGGCTCGGCGTACCTCGACCGCCGCTGGAACGCCGTCGTGGGCTGGTCGCTGCCGCTCCTGCTCGTCAAGGAGGACATGGGCGCGACGGTGCTCGTCATCGGGCTCGTGCTCATGCTCGCCGGCGAGCGTCGTCGTGGCACGCTGCTCGCAGCGGCCGGCGTGGTGGGCGCGGCGCTCGTCGTGCTCGTCGTGCTGCCGTCGGTGAACCCCGGCGGCGTCTACGACTACGCGTCCAGCGTCGGGGGCGACCGCGGCGTGGTCGCGACCCTGCTCGACGAGCCGGGTCGCAAGGCCCTCACGGTGCTGGTGACGCTCGCGGTGACCGGTCTCGCGGCGCTCGGGTCGCCCTGGGTGCTGCTCGTGCTGCCGACGTTCGCGTGGCGCTTCGTCGGCGACAACCCGTACTACTGGGGCACCGACTGGCACTACTCGCTGCTGCTCATGCCGATCGTGTTCGTCGCGGCCGTCGACACCATGCGGCGCTACCCGCCCGTGCGGTGGACGGCGGTGCCCGCGCTCGTCGTGTCGCTCGCGCTGCTGCCGTCGACGCCGCTGTGGGCGCTGACCCGGGGGGAGACGTACGAGGTGCCCGACCGCGCGGCGGTCGCCCAGCGCGTGGTCGACATGGTGCCCGACGGCGCGTCGGTCGTGACCGACATCGGCGTCATCACGCACCTCGCCACGGACCACGACGTCTACTGGCTCGGCACGGTCGGCACCGCCCCGCTCCCCGACGGCGAGCCGGAGTACGTCCTGCTCGACCAGTGGGCCGGCGTCGGCTCGCCCCCGGACGCCCGCACCTGGGCCGAGCAGACCTTCGGCGGCACCTGGGTGACCGTCTGGGACGCCGACGGCTACCAGCTCGCCCGCCGCGCCTGAACGCGGTGCCGCTGGGATTGGCCTGCGCTGAGCCGTTGCCGGGTGGCCTCGATACGTCAGGACTTCGCAAGCTCGTCCTGACTACTCGACCAGCGGCGGGTTCCGCTGGTCGAATAGCGCGGAGCCGCGAGGTACGAGCGTGCTCCGGGCGTATCGAGACCACTCTGGGCTGTCGCTGGGGGTTGGGTCGCGCTGAGCCGTTGCCGGGTGGTCTCGATACGTCAGGACTTCGCAAGCTCGTCCTGACTACTCGACCAGCGGCGGGTTGCGCTGGTCGAGTGCCTCCACGAGCGCTAGCGAGGGGAGGTGTATCGAGACCACTCTGGGCTGTCGCTGGGGGCTGGGTCGCGCTGAGCCGTTGCCGGGTGGTCTCGATACGTCCGAGCCTCGCAAGCTCGCTCGGACTACTCGACCAGCGAGAACCTCCGCTGGTCGAGTGCCTCCACGAGCGCTATCGAGGGGAGGTGTATCGAGACCACTCTGGGCTGTCGCTGGGGGTTGGCCCGCGCTGAGCCGTTGTCGGGTGGTCTCGATGCGTCAGGACTTCGCAAGCTCGTCCTGACTACTCGACCAGCGGCGGGTTGCGCTGGTCGAGTGCCTTCACGAGCGCTAGCGAGGGGAGGTGTATCGAGACCACTCTGGGCTGTCGCTGGGGGTTGGGTCGCGCTGGGCCGTTGCCGGGTGGTCTCGATACGCAGGACTTCGCAAGCTCGTCCTGACTACTCGACCAGCGGATCCTGCCGCTGGTCGAGTAGCGCGGAGCCGCGAGGGACGAGCGTGCTCCGGGCGTATCGAGACCATTCCAAGCAGACGCTGGTGGTTGGGTCGCGCTGAGCCGTTGTCGGGTGGTCTCGATACGTCAGGACTTCGCAAGCTCGTCCTGACTACTCGACCAGCGGCGGGTTCCGCTGGTCGAGTAGCGCGGAGCCGCGAGGGACGAGCGTGCTCCGTGCGTATCGACACCACTCTGGGCTGTCGCTGGGGGTTGGCCCGCGCTGAGCCGTTCGCGGGTGGTCTCGATACGGCGACGCGGCGTTCGTTCCTCACGCGCGGCGCCTGCTCGACCAGCGGAGCTGGACGCTGGTCAGGGGTGGGTCATGCTCATGACGTCGAGGGCGGCGTCGAGCTCGGCCTCGGTCAGGTCGCCGCGCTCGACGTAGCCGTCCTCGACCACGACCTCGCGGATCGTCTTGCGCTCCTTGACGGCCTTCTTCGCGACCTTCGCGGCGTTCTCGTAGCCGATGTGGCGGTTGAGGGGCGTCACGACCGAGGGGCTCGACTCCGCCAGCTCGAGGCAGCGCTCGACGTTGGCCGTGATGCCGTCGACGCACCGGTCGGCGAGCACGCGCGACGTGTTGCCGAGCAGCCGGATCGACTCGAGGACGTTGCGGCCGATGACGGGCAGCTGCACGTTCAGCTCGAACGACCCCGACGCGCCGGCGTAGGTGATGGTCGCGTCATTGCCGATGACCTGCGCGCAGACCATGAGCGTCGCCTCCGGCAGGACGGGGTTCACCTTGCCGGGCATGATGCTCGACCCGGGCTGCAGGTCGGGCAGGTTGATCTCGCCCAGGCCGGTGCGCGGGCCCGAGCCCATCCAGCGCAGGTCGTTGCAGATCTTCGTGAGGCTGACCGCGACCGTGCGCAGCGCGCCGGACAGCTCGACGATCCCGTCGCGCGCGCCCTGCGCCTCGAAGTGGTCGGTGGCCTCGGTGATCGGCAGGCCGGTGTCGGCGGCGAGGATCTCGATGACGCGCTGGGGGAAGCCGGCGGGGGTGTTGATGCCGGTGCCGACGGCGGTGCCGCCCAGCGGGACCTCGGCGGCCGACGGCAGCGCACGCTCGACGCGGGCGATGCCCTTGCGCACCTGCGCGGCGTAGCCGGCGAACTCCTGGCCGAGCGTCACGGGCGTGGCGTCCATGAGGTGCGTGCGACCCGACTTGACGACCTCGGCGAGCTCCTCGGCCTTGCGCTCGAGCGACTGCGCGAGGTGGTCGAGGTCGGGCAGCAGCTGGTTGACGGTCGACGCCGTCGCGGCCACGTGGATCGACGTCGGGAAGACGTCGTTGCTCGACTGCGACGCGTTGACGTGGTCGTTCGGGTGCACGTCGCGACCGAGCGAGCGGGTCGCGAGCGTGGCGATGACCTCGTTGGTGTTCATGTTGCTCGACGTGCCGGAGCCGGTCTGGAAGACGTCGATGGGGAAGTGCGCGTCGTGGGCGCCGCTGGCCACCTCCTGCGCGGCCGCGACGATCGCGTCCGCGAGGTCGCCGTCGAGGATGCCGAGCTCGGCGTTCGCCCGGGCGCACGCGGCCTTGATCTGCGCGAGCGCCTTGATCTGGGCCGGCTCGATCGGGGTGCCGGAGATCGGGAAGTTCTCGACCGCGCGCTGCGTCTGGGCCCGCCAGAGAGCGTCGGCGGGGACCCTCACCTCACCCATGGTGTCGTGCTCGATGCGCCAGGCCGTGTCGTTCTCGCTCATGCCCCCACGCTAGCGCGAGCCGTCCGGACGGCGACCCGGACGTCGCGAAGGGGTGGGAGGGCGCGGGGGAGGCGGGTTACTGGGCCGAGCGCACCCGCAGGCCCGTGACGGGCACGGTCACCGTCCCCGACGGGTCGGTGAAGAAGTCGTTGCCCTTGTCGTCGACGACGATGAAGGCCGGGAAGTCCTCGACCTCGATCTTCCAGACCGCCTCCATGCCGAGCTCGGGGTACTCGATGACCTCCTGGCTGCGGATGCAGTCCTGCGCGAGCCGGGCGGCGGGTCCGCCGATGGAACCCAGGTAGAAGCCGCCGTAGGCGTCGCAGGCCTCGGTCACCTGCTTGCTGCGATTGCCCTTGGCGAGCATGACCAGCGACCCGCCTGCCTCCTGGAAGCGTCGCACGTAGGAGTCCATGCGGCCTGCGGTGGTGGGGCCGAACGAGCCCGACGCCATGCCCTCGGGCGTCTTGGCCGGTCCGGCGTAGTAGACGGGGTGGTCCTTGAGGTACTGCGGCATCGGCTCGCCGGCCTCGAGCCGCTCGGCGATCTTCGCGTGGGCGATGTCGCGGGCGACGACGAGCGGGCCGGTGAGCGACAGGCGCGTCTTCACCGGGTACTGCGACAGCTGCGCCCGGATCTCGTCCATCGGCCGGGTCAGGTCGACCTGCACGACCTCGCCGCCACTGATGTCCTCGGCCGTGCCGGCGTCGGGCATGTACTGCGCGGGGTCGGTCTCGAGCTGCTCGAGGAAGACGCCCTCGGGCGTGATCTTCGCCCGCGCCTGGCGGTCGGCCGAGCACGAGACCGCGATCGCCACCGGGCACGACGCGCCGTGACGCGGCAGGCGCACGACGCGGACGTCGTGGCAGAAGTACTTGCCGCCGAACTGGGCGCCGATGCCGAAGGACTGGGTGAGCTCGAAGACCTGCTGCTCGAGCTCGACGTCGCGGAACCCGTGCGCGCTCATCGAGCCTTCCGTGGGCAGCTCGTCGAGGTAGTGCGCGGAGGCGTACTTGGCCGTCTTGAGGGCGAACTCCGCCGACGTCCCGCCGATCACGACGGCCAGGTGGTACGGCGGGCAGGCCGCGGTGCCGAGGCTCTTGATCTTCTCGTCGAGGAACTCCAGGAGCCGTGTGGGGTTCAGGATCGCCTTCGTCTCCTGGAACAGGAAGGACTTGTTGGCCGAGCCGCCGCCCTTGGCCATGAAGAGGAACGAGTACTCCGGGGTGGGCTTGGTGCCGGGGGAGGAGTAGAGCTCGATCTGCGCCGGCAGGTTGGTGCCGGTGTTCTTCTCCTCGTAGGTGGTGAGGGGTGCGAGCTGGCTGTACCGCAAGTTGAGCTGCGTGTACGCGTCGTGCACACCGCGACTGATGGCCTCGGCGTCGTCGGCGCCCGTGAGCACGCCCTCGGACTTCTTGCCCATGACGATCGCGGTGCCGGTGTCCTGGCACATCGGCAGCACGCCGCCGGCGGAGATGTTGACGTTCTTCAGCAGGTCGAGCGCCACGAAGCGATCGTTGCCCGACGCCTCGGGATCGTCGATGATCTTCCGCAGCTGCGCGAGGTGCGCGGGCCGCAGGTAGTGGCTGATGTCGTGCATCGCCTCGGCCGTGAGCCGGCGCAGCGCCTCGGGCTCCACGTGCAGGAACGTGCGGGTGCTGCCGTCGGGGAGCACGACCTCGGAGGTCGAGACGCCCTCGGTCGTGACGAGGCGGTACGGGGTCTCGTCAGGACCCGTCGGGAGCAGGTCGGAGTACAGGAAGTCTGCGTCGGCCACGGGCAGACGATAGCGTCCGCGCTCAGCGCGCGCGGCCGGTCAGCACCCAGTAGTGCTCGGAGCGTCCCTGGAGGTCGACGGGGACGGCGACCGCCCGGACGTCGTCGAGCAGGGCCGCGAGCCGTGCGCGCAGGGGGGCAGAGTCGGCCATCGACCAGACGGCCAGGGTCCCGCCGGGCCGCAGCACGCGGGCGGCGTCGGCGAGACCGTCGGCCGCGTACACGGCGGCGTTCGTCTCGTGCACGAGGAAGTCGGGACCGTTGTCGACGTCGAGCAGGACGGCGTCGAGGCACGCGTCGGGCTGTGCGGCGACGACGTCGCGCACGTCGCCGACCGCGACGGTGCAGCGTGGGTCGTCGAGGACGGCCGGGCCGGCCCCGGCGCCTGCGCGCACGGCCGCGACGACGCCGGCGTGCAGCTCGGCGACCACCAGACGCTCGACGTCGCCGGCCAGGAGCGTCTGGGCCGTGTAGCCGAGGCCGAGCCCGCCGACGAGCACCTCGCGGGCGCCGACGTCGAGCACGAGCTCGGCGAGCAGTCGTTCGCTGGACGTCTCGACGTCGTCCATGACGAACACGCCGTTGACCCGCAGCTCCGTGGCGCCGTCGGCCCGGACCCGCACCACGACCTCGGCTGCTTCGTCCACGCCCGCACCCTAGCGCCCGAGCTTCACCACGTTTCGGTACGTGATCGCCCGTTCCGGGCGGCGGCGAGGGCGATGACGTACCGAAACGTCGGGGGAGGGGCCTAGCGTCGGGTCATGGCACACACCCACCACGGCATCGACTACATCGAGATCCCTGCGCCCGACCTCGCCGCCGCGCAGCAGTTCTACGGTGACGCGTTCGGCTGGCGCTTCACCGACTACGGACCCGACTACGTCGGCATCCAGCGCGTCGAGGGGGAGGGCGAGGCGGGCGGGTTCGACCCCACCGGCACGCCGTCGACCACCGGTCCCCTCGTCCAGCTCTGGTCGGCCGACCTCGAGGCGACCCGCGACGCCGTCGTCGAGGCCGGCGGCACGGTCGTCGACGACGTGTTCGCGTTCCCCGGCGGCCGCCGCTTCCACTTCACCGATCCCGCCGGCAACCGGCTCGGTGTCTGGAGCGACGTCTAGTCCGCACGGTGTCCCGCGTCGGGGCCGTGGTCAGGCGTGCTGGGCGCGCTCGACGGTGCGGACGATCGCCTCGACGATCTGGTCGTAGAGCTGGCTCGGGAGGTCGTGGGCCATGCCCTCGATCTCGACGTGCTCGGAGCCCCGCAGCGCCGCGGCCGTCGCCTTCCCGCCGGACCGGTGGACCAGCGGGTCGCGCGTGCCGTGGATGACGGTGGCGGGGACGTCGAGCCTGGCGAGGTCGGCCGTGCGGTCGGGCTGGGTCAGGATCGCCATCACCTGGCGCGTCACCCCGCTCGCCGACCAGCCGCGGTCGTAGGTCTCGTAGGCGCGGTCGCGCGCGAACTCGGGGTCGGTCGGGTAGTCCGGCGACGCGATCATCTGGGTGCCTCGCAGCGAGCGCTCCACGTACTCGTCGCGCGTGTGGCCGGCCTTGCTGAGCAGGGCAGGCAGCAGCTTGGGGTTCTGGTAGCCGACGGTGCGCCGGCCCGTGGTCGACATGATCGACACGAGCGAGCGCACCCGCTCGGGGTGCGCCACCGCCATCGTCTGGGCGATCATGCCGCCCATCGAGACGCCCACGACGTGCGCGGCCTCGACGTCGAGGTGGTCGAGCAGCCCGAAGGCGTCGTCGGCGAGGTCGCCGATCGTGTACGGCGGCGTGGTGAGGCCCACCAGCGCCTTCGCGAGGTCGATCCGGCTCACGCGGTGCTGGCGCAGCTTGGTGGAGCGGCCGGTGTCGCGGTTGTCGTAGCGCACGACGAACAGCCCGTGCGCGACGAGCTGCTCGCAGAACGCGACGTCCCACCATCCCATCGGGCCGCCGAGGCCCATGACCAGCAGCACGGGAGGGTCGGCGGGGTCGCCGAACGTCTCGTAGCAGAGGTCGATGCCCGACGGCAGGTGCGCGAACTGTTCTCCGGAGCCGGCCATGCAGGTGATGGTACGAGGAGTCGGGGGCTGGGGCAGGCCGGACGAGACCGGATACGGTCGTCGACGTGGCCACGCCCGAGGAGATCGTCCGCTTCGACGACGTCGAGCCCCCGCCAGGTGCGTCGCCGTGGGTCGACGGGGCCGGGCCCGGACGCGACGTCGTCGTGGTCGAGCCCGACCCTGCCTGGACCGAGCAGGCTGCCCGGCTCGTCGACACCGTGGGGGCTGCGCTCGGCAGGACCGCCGTGAGCGTCGAGCACGTCGGGTCGACGTCGGTGCCGGGCCTCGCGGCCAAACCGCTGCTCGACCTCCTCCTCGTGGTGCCCGACCCCGACGACGAGGACGCCTACGTGCCGGCGCTGGAGTCGCAGGGCTTCCGGCTCGTGGTCCGTGAGCCGTGGTGGCAGGGCCACCGTCTGCTGCGCCACCACGACCCGCGCACCAACCTGCACGTCTTCCACGCGGACGGCGCGGAGGTCGCGCGCATGCGGATGTTCCGCGACTGGCTGCGCACCCACCCCGACGACCGCGACCTCTACGCCGACGCCAAGCGTGCCGCGTCGGCCGCAGCGAGCGACGCAGGCGAGCACGTCATGCAGTACAACGCCCGCAAGCAGGACGTGGTGCGCGCGATCCACGCCCGCATGTTCGCGGCGCACGGGTACCCCGTCTGACGCCGGCGCTCAGGCAGGTCTGCGGAACAGCGCGGTGAGCAGGAACGCCTCGCCGAAGCGACCCGTGCCCCGCTGCTCGCGCATGGGGCGGACCTCGACGGGCTCGAGGTCGTCGAAGATCCACCGCAGGTCGTCGGCGGTGAACGCGATCCCGCCCTCGAGCCCGCCGCGCAGGTAGAGCTGTTCGTCGGGCGCCCCCGTGCCCATGAAGCCGTCGTGGAAGCACACGACGCCGAACCAGCCGCCGGGAGCGAGCACGCGGTCGAGGAGGCGCCGGTAGGCGACGCGACGGTGGGGCGGCAGGTGGTGCAGGCAGCCGGAGTCGTACACGAGCTCGTAGGGCCCGGCGAGCACGTCGCCGACGCCGCCGAACGCGTCGCCCACGTGGTACCGCGGCGACGCGCTGGCGTGGTCCTCCTGCTCCCGCGCCCACGCGACCGCGGTCGCCGAGAGGTCGACGGCATCGACGGCGGCGCCGACGGACGTCAGGTAGCGGCTGTTGCGGCCCGTCCCGCAGCCGAGGTCGAGGGCGCGTCGGGGCCGCACCTCGCCCGCCTCGACCCAGGCGGCCAGGTTCTCGTCAGGGGCGTCGACGAAGAACGGCACGGGCCGGGACCGGTCGGTGTAGAAGTCGTCCCACCAGGCCGCGCCGGCGCCGTCGGTCCAGCGGTCGGCGGTCGACGTGAACAGGTCGTCCATGAGCGCGAGCACGTCGTCGACACTGCGCACGTGCCGCGCCCGTGGTCGCTCCTGCACCTCGACCCCCGACGTCGGCTCAGCGCTCGTAGTCGATGGCCGAGTAGGCCTTGAGCTTCGTCAGCTGGTGCTCGCTGGTGATCTTGCGGATCGTGCCGCTGCGCGAGCGCATCACGAGCGACTCGGTGAACGCCTTGCCCTTGGCGTAGCGGACGCCGTCGAGCAGCTCGCCGTCGGTGATGCCGGTGGCGACGAAGAAGCAGTCGTCGGCGACGACGAGGTCGTCGGTGAGCAGCACCCGGTCGAGGTCGTGCCCGGCGTCGATGGCGCGCTGGCGCTCGTCGTCGTCGGTGGGCGCGAGCCGACCCTGGATGACACCGCCGATCGCCTTGATGGCGCAGGCCGTGATGATCCCCTCGGGCGTGCCGCCCGTGCCGACGAGCAGGTCGACGCCGGTGTCGGGGCGCGCCGCGACGATGGCACCGGCCACGTCGCCGTCGCTGATGAACTTGATGCGCGCACCCGCGTCGCGGATCTCCTGCACCAGGGCGGCGTGGCGGGGCCGGTCGAGCACGCAGACGGTGACGTCGCTGTTGCTGATGCCCTTGGCCTTGGCGACGAGGGCGATGTTCTTGGACACCGGGAGGCGGATGTCGACCTGGTCGGCGGCCTCCGGGCCGGCCACCAGCTTCTCCATGTAGAAGACGGCCGACGGGTCGTACATGGACCCGCGGGGCGCGACGGCCATGACCGAGATCGCGTTGGGCATGCCCTTCGCGCACAGGGTCGTGCCGTCGATCGGGTCGACCGCCACGTCGCACTCGGCGCCGGAGCCGTCGCCGACCTGCTCGCCGTTGAACAGCATGGGCGCCTCGTCCTTCTCGCCCTCGCCGATGACGACGACGCCGTCCATGGTGACGGTGTTGATGAGGCTCCGCATCGCGTTGACGGCGACGCCGTCGGCGCCGTTCTTGTCGCCGCGCCCGACCCAGCGACCGGCGGCCATGGCACCGGCCTCCGTGACACGGACGAGGTCCAGGGCGAGGTTGCGGTCCGGGGCTTGGGCGGCGGGCTGCAGGCTTTCCACGCTCCGCACCCTACCGGCGTCGGCGCCGGTCAGAGGCCGTGCACCTGCACTTCGCTCGCCTTGACCACCAGGTGGACGCGTCGACCGGGCTCCAGGAGCAGGTCGGCGACGGCGTCGACCGTCACGTCGGCACTGACGACGTCGGTGCGCACGAGTGCTCGCCGACCACGCGGCTCGACGGCCGTGACCGTGGCCGGCCAGACGTTGCGGGGGCTGCCGGCGGGCGCCTCCAGGTGCACGGCGACGGCGGCCGGGTCGAGCACGGCCACCGCGGGCGCCCCGGCCGGGGGCGTGGAGCCGGAGGCGTGGACGACGAGTCCCTCGGGCGTGTGCAGGCCCGGTGACGTCGCCGTGCCGCGCAGCAGGTTGAGCCCGGCGAGCTCGGCGGCGAAGACGCTGCGCGGCTGCTCGAGCACGCGCTGGGTGGGGCCGACGTCGACGACGCGGCCGTGCTCGACGACGGCCAGCGTGTCGGTGAGCAGCAGGGCGTCCAGCACGTCGTGGGTGACGAGCACGGCGGTGCGGCCGGCGTCGCGACGTCGACGCAGCACCTGCGCGAGGATCGTTCGCAGCTGCGGGACGACGGCGGCGTCGAGCGCGGCCATCGGCTCGTCGAGCAGCAGCACGCCAGGATCGGGGGCGAGAGCGCGCGCGAGGGCCACCCGCGCTGCCTGCCCGCCCGACAGCGTGCCGGGCCGCCGGTCGGCGAGGTCGGTGCACCCGAGCTCGGTCAGCCGGTCGTGGGCGATCCTCTCCGCCTCGGCGCGCGAGGCCCCACGGCTGCGCGGCCCGAAGGCGACGTTCGCGACGACGTCGAGGTGGGGGAACAGCAGCGGCTCCTGCGCGAGCAGCCCGACCCCGCGTGCGTGCGGCGGTGTCCACCGACCCGTCGCGGTGTCCACGAGCACGCGACCGTCGACCTCGAGGCGCGCGTGCGGGGGTCGCAGCGTGCCGGCGAGCGCCGCGAGCACGGTCGACTTGCCTGCGCCGTTGGGTCCGACCAGCCCCAGCGTGCTGCCGGCGGCGACGTCGAGCGCGAGGTCGACGTCGCGCTCGGGCACCTGCACGCGCAGCGCGATGCTCATGAGCGACCCTCGCGGCCGCGCACGAGCACGATGACGAGCACGGCCACCACGACGAGCAGCAGGGAGAGCGCGACGGCGGCGTCGGGGTCGGTCTCGCGCTGCAGGTAGATCTCGAGCGGCAGCGTGCGGGTGACGCCCTGCAGGCTGCCCGCGAAGGTGATGGTGGCACCGAACTCCCCGAGCGCCCGCGCGAACGCGAGGACCGCGCCGGACACCAGGCCAGGGAGGACGAGCGGCAGGCTGACCCGGCGCAGCACGGTCGAGGGCCGGGCCCCGAGCGTGGCGGCGACGGTCTCGTAGCGGTGCCCGGCGGTGCGCAGGCTGCCCTCGAGGCTGATCACGAGGAAGGGCAGCGCCACGAACGTCTGGGCGAGGACCACGGCCGTGGTCGAGAACGCGACTTGCACGCCGAGCACCTCGAGGCTCGACCCGAGCAGGCCGCGGCGCCCGAAGGTCGCGAGCAGGGCGATGCCGCCGACGACGGGCGGCAGGACGAGGGGCAGCAGGACGAACGCGCGCAGCAGGGCCTGCCCCGGGAACCGGGTGCGGGCGAGCACGAACGCCATCGGCACGCCCAGCAGCACGCACAGCACGGTGGAGGCCGCGGCGGTGCGCAGGCTGAGCCACAGCGCCGCACGCGACGACTCCGACGTCAGCAGCGCTGGGAGGTCCGACCAGTCGACGCGGGTGAGCAGCGCGACGACGGGCACGACCACGAGCGCGGCACCGAGCGCCGCGGGCAGCCAGACCCACCGGGGGAGGTCCCCGGCCGTGCGCTGGGTGCGTCGGGCCCCCGTGCCCCGCTGCACGTCGGGCGCGAGCGGCGCGCCCCCAGGGCTCACGGTCGGGCGAAGCCGGCCGCGCGCAGCACCTTCTGGCCCTGCGAGCCGGTCACCAGCTCGACCCAGTCGCGGGCCAGGCTGGGCTGCTTGGCGTCCGAGAGCACCGCGATCGGGTAGGTGTTGACGACCTGTGAGGCCTGCGGCACGTCGACGGTCCGGACGTCGTCGCCGGCGCCCTTCGCGTCGGTCACGTAGACGAGCCCGGCGTCGGCCTCGCCCGACGTCACCTTCGTGAGCACGTCGGTGACCGACTGCTCCTCGCTGTCGGGCGCCAGCGTGACGCCGGCGGCGGTGGCGAGCTTCTGCGCGGCGCTGCCGCAGGGCACCTGCGGAGCGCAGACCACGACGTCGAGGTCGGGGTTCGCGAGGTCGTCGAGCGACGTGACGTCGCCCGGGTTGTCCGGAGGCGTGACGATCACGAGCGTGTTCGACGCGAAGTCCTGGGGGTCGCCGGCGACGAGGTCGTCGCCGACGAGCGTGTCCATGTTCTTCTCGTCGGCGGAGGCGAAGACGTCCGCGGGCGCGCCCTCGCTGATCTGCGAGACGAGGTCGGAGGAGCCGCCGAAGCTCAGCTGCACGGTGACGCCCTCGTTCGCGGCCTCGAACTCCTTCGCCAGCTCGGTGAAGGTGCCCTTGAGCGACGCCGCGGCGTAGACGACGAGCGTGCTGTCGACGTCGGCCCGCGGGTCGACGGCGTCGTCGTTGCCGCACGCGGCGAGGGGGAGCAGCAGGGCAGCGGCGGCTGCGGCGGTCGCGAGCCTCTTCATGACGGGACCTCCAGGGAGACGTTGGTGGACTTGACGGTCGCCCAGGCGACGCTGCCGGGCTCGAGCCCGAGCGCGTCGACGGACTCGCGGCTGACGAGGGAGACGACGCGGTACGGACCGCAGACCAGCTCGACCTGCGCCATCACCGTGTCGGTGGTGATACGGGTGACGATCCCGCGCAGCTGGTTGCGGGCGCTCGTGTGCTCGGGTCCGTGGTCGGGCGTGGCCGCGTGCTCGGCGGCGAGACGCGCCAGCTCGGTGCCCTCGATGCCCGCCCGGCCGTCGACGTCGACCGGGCTGAACCGACCCTGCTGCTGCCAGCGACGTAGGGTGTCATCGCTGACGCCGATCAATGCTGCGGCGTCGGAGAGCTTGTGCACGACCATGCTGCGGAGCGTAGCCGCACTCGCGGCGGCGTGCCGACGAACGGGCCGCGTCTGCGGCGAGATCACTTCCTGGAGGACGCATGGCCGGCTCGAGTCGCGGCAACCCGAAGCTCGGCGACATCATCCGGTCGGTCGGCGTGCTCGGTGTCGGCCTGCTCGTCGTCTGGGGGGTGGCGCACCTCTTCTACGGCAACGCGCCGAAGGAGCCGCAGGTGCCGGCGGTCGACTACGCGGCGGTGCTGCCCGGGGCCGAGCGCGAGACGGGCGCCGACCTGCTCGCGCCCACGTCGCTGCCCGAGGGCTGGAAGGTGACGTCGTCGCGGGTGCGTGAGGAGGTGTGGAGCCTCGGCACGCTGACCGACGACCAGCGCTTCATCGGCATCCAGCAGGCGCCGGGCGCCGAGGAGGCCACGGTCGAGGAGCTGGTGCCGGGCAGCGAGCGCGTCGCCGAGGTCGAGATCGGCGACCAGACGTGGACGCGCTGGTCGTCGCCCGACGACGAGACCACGTACTCGCGCGTGGTCCCGGGGCCGCGGGAGGACACGACCGCCGTCGTGACGAGCGACGTCGACCGGACGACGCTCGAGCGCTACGTCGCGTCGCTGTCCTGAGCCTCGTCGTCACCGCGGGCGGCGCGGTCGAGGCGCTCGCGCGCGCCGTCGAGCCAGCGCTGGCACACGGTGGCGAGCTGCTCGCCGCGCTCCCAGAGCGCGAGCGACTCCTCGAGGCCGACGCCGCCGGTTTCGAGGCGCTGCACCACGGACACCAGCTCCTCGCGAGCCTGCTCGTAGGAGAGGTCGAGGGTGGTGTCGGGCTCGGGCTCAGTCGGCATGCGGGGTCTCCTCGGTGCGGTCGGTCGTGACGTGGGCGCTGCCGTCGGCGAGGCGCACCACGAAGGCGGCGGGCACGTCGGCCACGGAGGTGAGCACGTGCCCGTCGGTGGTCTGCGCGACCGCGTAGCCGCGCTCGAGGGTGGCGAGCGGCGACAGCGCCCGCACGCGCGCGAGGTGGTGCCCGACGGTGTCGTGCTCACGGTCGAGCCGGTGCCGCAGGGCGCGGTCGGCGCGCTCGCGCAGGTGGGTGAGCGCGTCGTGCTGCGCGTCCACGAGCACGTGCGGCGCGGCGAGGACGGGGCGTGAGCGCAGCTGCGCCAGTCCGTGCGCCTCGCGGTCGACGAGGGCCGTGACCGCCCGCCGCAGCCGCGATCGCGCGTGGGCGATGCGGTCCTGCTCCTCGGCGGCGTCGGGGACCACGCGCTTGGCGGCGTCGGTGGGCGTGGAGGCGCGGACGTCGGCGACGAGGTCGAGCAGGGGCGTGTCCTGCTCGTGCCCGATGGCGCTGACCACGGGCACCCGGCAGGCGTGCACCGCGCGCACGAGCGACTCGTCGGAGAACGGCAGGAGGTCCTCCAGTGACCCTCCGCCGCGGGCGACGACGAGCACGTCGACCTGGGGCGCGAGCTCCTGCACGGCGGCGACGACGTCGCGCGCCGAGCCGGCCCCCTGCATGAGGGCGTGACGGACGACGAAGCGGACGCCCGGCCACCGCAGGCGCGCGTTCTCGAGCACGTCGCGCTCGGCGGCCGAGGCGCGTCCGGTGACCAGCCCGACGGTGCCGGGCAGGAACGGCAGCGGCTTCTTGAGCCGGACGTCGAAGAGCCCCTCGGCGGCGAGCAGCTGCTTGCGTCGCTCGAGCTGGGCGAGCAGCTCGCCCTCGCCGGCGGGTCGGATCTCGCGCACCTGCAGGGTGAGCGAGCCGTTCGGCTCGTAGAACTCCGGCCGCGCGTGCACGACCACCCGCGCGCCCTCGGTGACGGGCGCCGCGGACGCGTCGAGGACGGACACGTGGCAGGTGGCGCGGATCGAGAGGGTGGCCCGCAGGTCGCGGAGGACGAGGAAGCAGACGCCGGGCCGTCGGGTCAGCTGCGCCACCTCGGCCTCGACCCAGATCGCCCCCAGCCGCCCCACCCACTGCCCGATCAGCGTCGACACCTGCCGCAGGGGCGCGGGGGAGTCCGCCGTCGTGTCGAGCGCCATGCTCCTCAGCCTAGGAGGTGGGAGATTCCCAGGTCGCCCTGGGAATCTCCACCGGGCACGGTTTCCTCAGCGGAGCACGGAATGCTCTCCGTGCTCCGCTGAGATTTCCGTGCCTCGTCCGGGCGGTCGCCAGCGCGCGGGGGTCGCGCCGACGGGCTCGCGGTCTGTCGCCGGTCGGTACGATGCACCTATGACGACCCACGTGGACCTCGGCATGCCCCCCGTCGGTGGGAGCGTGCTCCTCGCCGACCCGCGCGGCTACTGCGCCGGCGTGGACCGCGCGGTCATCACCGTCGAGAAGGCGCTCGACCTCTACGGGGCGCCGGTGTACGTCCGCAAGCAGATCGTGCACAACAAGCACGTCGTCAACACGCTGGCCGAGCGCGGAGCGGTGTTCGTCGAGGAGCTCGACGAGGTGCCCGAGGGCGCCACGGTCGTGTTCTCCGCCCACGGCGTGTCGCCGATGGTGCACGAGCAGGCTGCCGAGCGCGGGCTGAAGACGATCGACGCCACGTGCCCGCTCGTCACCAAGGTCCACCACGAGGCGCGCCGCTTCGCCGCCGAGGACTACCGCATCCTGCTCATCGGGCACGCGGGTCACGAGGAGGTCGAGGGCACGGCGGGTGAGGCGCCCGAGCACATCACCCTCGTCGAGAGCCCGGACGACGTCGACGCCCTGGAGTTCCCCGAGGGCACCCGGCTGTCGTGGCTCTCGCAGACCACCTTGAGCGTCGACGAGACCATGGAGACGGTCCGCCGGCTGCGCGAGAAGTTCCCGCAGCTGGAGGACCCGCCGTCCGACGACATCTGCTACGCCACCCAGAACCGCCAGGTCGCGGTCAAGGAGATCGCGAAGGACGCCGACCTCGTCATCGTCGTCGGGTCCTCGAACTCCTCGAACTCGGTGCGCCTGGTCGAGGTCGCGCTCGAGGCGGGCGCGTCGGCGTCCTACCGCATCGACGACGTCAGCGAGCTCCAGGAGGAGTGGCTCGACGGTGTCGAGACCGTCGGCGTGACGTCGGGAGCCTCGGTGCCCGACGACCTGGTCCAGGACGTCCTCACCTACCTCGCCGAGCACGGCCACCCCGACGCGGCCGCCGTGCGCACCGCCGACGAGACCCTCACCTTCGCCCTCCCGCCCGAGCTGCGCCGCGACATGAAGGCCGCCGGCAAGGTCTGAGACCGACGTGGTGGGCGGATGAGCAGACGGACCAGCACGGCCGCCCTGCTCCTCGCCGGCGACGAGGAGTACTGGCGGGCGTCCGGATGGCACCGCGGCGACGCGCCGGTCCGGTGGGGCTCGGTGTCGAAGGTCCTGACGGCCGGGTTGGCCCACGCGATGGTCGAGCGCGGCACGTGGGCCTGGGACACGAGGGTCGAGGAGGTGCTCGACTCGACGTCGCCGATCACCGTGGCCGAGCTCGTCCGGCATCGGTCGGGGCTGCCGCGCACTGCGCCAGGTCAGCGCCGCGAGCTCCTCGATCCCTACCGGCGGTGGACGCGAGAGCGGTTCGATCACGACGTGCTGCCCGAGCTCGACGCGCTCGTCGACCAGCGTCGTCGGGTGGTGGGCGAGTACTCCAACCTCGGCTACGCGGTGCTGACGCGGATGCTGAAGGAGGTCGGCGGACCGTGGCTGGAGCAGGTGCGGAGCACGCTCGTCGAGCCGGCCGGTCTCGACCCGACCGCGTTCGACGTCGCCCGGAGGACCGGTGAGCGTGACGACGTCGTCGAGGCGCTGAGCATCTGGGGCCGCCCCCTCGACGAGTGGGTGATCGGCGACGGCCCGTTCGTCGGGGCGGCGGGTCTCGTGGCCACCCTCGACGACATGGCGGCGCTCGTGCGGGCCTCGGCCGACGGCGGCCTGCTCGATCCCTCTCGGCAGCCCCACGCATGGCGGGTGGACGACGGCCTGGCCGTCCACCACGGCGCTCTCATGCGCTGCGGTGCGGTGGTGGCGTGGCGTCCCGCCACAGGGATCGTGGGGGTGGCCAGCGCCGTCGGCGGACGGGCGGCCTTCGCCGACCGAAGGGCGGCGGACGTGCTGGACCAGCTGGCGTCCGCAGCGGCGTCTGAGGAGGGGGAGATGTCATGAGCGAGCACCGCATGGCCTGGCTGGTGACCACCGACGACGCGGTGGCGGTCGGCGACCCGTGGCGCGATCACGTGCTGCTCACGACCGAGGGGCTCGTGCACCGACGGCTCGACGTCGATGCCGCGGCGATGGTCGACGAGGCGACGTGGTCGTGGGCCGACGTCACCGACCTGCTCGTGTCCGCGCCGACGAGTCGCACGTCGAAGCCCGGACTCTGGGCCTTTCTCAGGGCTGCGGCAGCTGAGGCCACAGGTTGGGGCAGCACCCTGTCGTCGGTCGAGGTGGCGGCACGCATCGTTCATGCCGATGGCACCGATGCGCTGCTGCTCCTCGACGGCCACACCGGGAGCGGGTACCTCGCCGAGGACCAGGAGGAGGCGCGCGCCATGCTGCGGCGCGTGCTGGAGGACCCCGGCACTATCCCGCAGATTCGGAACCTCATCGCCCATCCTGACGCGTGAGATGGGCGATGAGGTTCCGAAACGGGGCTAGCGGCGGTCGGGTCGCACCACCAGCGCGGTGCCGCCACCGCGACGTTGCGGCTCGGCGACGGCGGTGAGGCGGCCGCGGCGGTCCTGCTCGATCGCGGCCACCGCGCCGATCTCGGCCTGCGAGGTGAACGCGTCGCCCGACGGCGTCAGCTGCTGGCCGAAGGGGGCGAGCAGGCCGCCGTACTGCTCGATGAAGGCCGGCTCGGCCGGCGTGACGGCCGCGTTGCGCTGCGACGCGCGTGGCGCGGCGACGGCCTGCGGCAACGTCATGCCGAGGTCGATGCGGTTGAGCAGCACCTGCAGCACCGTCGTGATGATGGTGGCACCACCGGGCGAGCCGACCACGTACTTCACCCGACCGCGGTCGAGCACGATCGTCGGCGACATCGACGAGCGCGGCCGCTTGCCGGGCTCGATCCGGTTCGGGTCCTTCGGGTCGTACACGGCCGTGAAGTCGGTGAGCTCGTTGTTGAGCAGGAACCCGCGCCCCGGCACCGTGATCGCCGAGCCGCCGGTCTGCTCGATGGTCAACGTGTAGGACGCGGCGTTGCCCCAGCGGTCGACGACCGAGAGGTGGGTGGTGGAGATGTTCTCGGTGTCCGGCTTCTCCTCGGCGGCCCGGGTGGTGCAGGGGTCGCCGTCGAGCGCTCCCGCCGCCACCGGCCGCTGCGACGCCTGCGTGGGGTCGATGGAGCAGGCCCGCGAGTCGGCGAAGCGCTGGCTGAGCAGGGTGCGGACGGGGACGTCGGGGACGTCGCCCACGTACGCCGCGCGGTCGGCGAACGCCCGCGCCGACGCCTCGAGGAACAGGTGCAGCGACGAGCCGAGGCGGGCGCCGCCGCCCAGGCGGTAGCCCTCGAGGATGTTCAGCGCCTCGCCGACGGCGATGCCGCCCGACGACGACGGGGCCATCCCATACACGTCGAGACCGCGGTACCGCGCGTGCGTCGGCGCCTGACGGTCGACCCGGTACGTCGCGAGGTCACGCTCGGTCAGGGAACCGGGAGGTGCCGGCAGGTCGGACGCGGGGTCCTTCGGTGGCGCCTGGACCGTGCGCGCGACGTCGCGGGCGACGGACCCGGTGTAGAAGGCGCGCGGCCCCTTCGCCGCGATCAGCGACAGCGTGCGGGCCAGCTCGGGGTTGCGGAAGGTGCTGCCGACCTGCGGTGCGTCGCCGCCGGGCAGGAACAGCCGGGCGGTGTCGGGGAAGGCCGCGAACCGGTCCTTGTTGTCGAGCGTCTGGCTGCGGAACGTCCGGTCGACCGTGAACCCCCGCTCGGCGAGCTTGATGGACGGGGCGAGCGCCTGGCGCAACGACCAGCGACCGTGGTCGCGCAGGGCGGCCTCCCAGGTGGCGGGGGTGCCTGGCACGCCGACGGCTACGCCGGAGGAGACGAGATCGGGCGTGAACCGGTACGGCTTGCCGGTGGCCGGGTCGATGAATGCGTCGCGGGTGATGCCGGCGGGCGCGGTCTCGCGACCGTCGATGGTGCTGACCTTCTTGCGCTTGGCGTCGTAGTAGACGAAGTAGCCGCCGCCCCCGATGCCCGCGCTGTACGGCTCCGTCACACCGAGCGCGGACGCGGTGGCGACCGCGGCGTCGGCCGCGTTGCCACCGCGACGCAGCACCTCCAGACCCACCTTCGAGGCCTCCGCGTCGACGGAGGCCACGGCACCGCCGGACCCGTAGGCGGTCGGCGACGCGACAGGTGGTCGCGACGGCCGCGGCCCGGCGTCGGCGGGTGTCGTGGTGGCGACGAGCGCGCTGGCCGCGAGAGCTCCTGCGGCGAGCCCGGTCACGGCGCGGACGGTCGGTCGTGCGGTCATGGTGCGGCCTCTTCCCCCGAGGACGGCCCGGTGCGGGCCCGGTCCGCCCCACGGTAGGCAGCGGGCCCGACGTGGGCAACTGCGGTGCGAGACCCCGTCCCGGCCCTACGCTGAGGGAGACCCCGGGAGGACGCCTTGACCGAGCTGCACCTAACGACCACGCTGGAGCCGCGCGGGCCCGCCGCCGCGATCGTCCTGTCCGACGAGCAGGTCGCCGTGCTCGGTGACGCGAAGGCCTTCCCCGTGGTCGTGACGATCGGCGCCTCGACCGCGCGCCTGCGGCTCGCCCGCATGGGTGGCGAGAACCTCGTGGGCCTCAGCAAGGCGGCGCGCGCCGAGCTCGGTGTGGAGGTGGGGCAGGAGGTCGACGTCGTGCTGCGCCCCGACGACGCGCCGCGCGAGGTCGAGGTGCCTGCGGCCCTGGCCGAGGCGCTCGACGCTGCCGGTCTGCGGGCCGCTTTCGACGCCCTGGCCCCGTCGCGACGCAAGGAGCACGCTCGCAGCGTGGCCGACGCGAAGGGTGACGACACCCGCGCGCGCCGCGTGCAGAAGGTGCTCGACGCCCTCAGCGGCTGAGCATCGCGACGATCGTGAAGCTGGCCGCGAGCCGCTCCGGTCGGTCGGTGAGCCGGTGCTCGCCCGGGAGGTCGGGGTGCGGCGACATGAACCCGGGCAGCGGCACCCAGGGCACGGAGTCGTGCTCGAGGACGGTCTCCAGCGTCATCCCGTGGGCGAGCAGCGCGGTGAGGATCTCGGCGAGGCCGTGCGACCACTCGTGCGACGGCAGCCCCGGCAGCGAGTGGTCGTCGGGGTCGACGTAGGACGCGGTGTCGGTGAAGACCAACGGCCGCACGTGCTCGGCGTACGGGTAGACCATCTCGATCCGCCCGTCGACGACCTCGAGCGTGCCGAGCATCGGGTGGCAGTCGCGGAAGACCAGGCGTCCACCCGGGCGCAGCAGCGCCGCGACGGTGGCCGCCCAGCGGTCGATGCTCGGGAGCCAGCACACGGCGCCGATACCGGTGTAGACGACGTCGAAGGCGCCGCGTCCCAGGACGTCGGGCGCGGCGTGCACGTCGGACTCGACGTAGGTGATCTCGGCACCGACGTCGGCCGCGAGGTGTCGGGCCTCGTCGAGGGAGGCGGGGGAGAGGTCGAGGCCGGTGACGCGTCCGCCGAGCCGGTGCAGGCTGAGGGTGTCGGTGCCGATGTGGCACTGCAGGTGGACGACGTCGAGCCCGGTGATGTCGCCGAGCCGCGGCTGGTCGAAGCGGACGACGTCGCTGATGGCGTGCGGGTCGCGGCGGTACCGGTCGAGGTCGTAGGACGTCGAGGCGGCGTGTCGCGCGGCGCGGCTGTCCCACATGGCTCGGTTGAGCCGCTGGTACTCCTCCACGTCAACGCATCCGGCGGGTGCGGCGGGGGTGGTGCGGGTCGAGGAGGATGCGCGCGACGATGGTCAGCAGCGCGAGCCCGTGGCCCACGAGGAGCGTGACGCCCCGGTCGATCGTGCCGGTGAGCGTGCGACCGAACCAGCCGGTGCCCTCCGGCAGCCCCGCGACCTCGACCGCGTCGGGCGACAGCGCGGCCGCGAGCCCCACGCACACGACCAGCAGGATCGGTGGCAGCACGCCTGCGGGCAGCAGCGAGCGGACGTCGATCGCGAGCGGCACGGTGACCGCGGTGAGCACGAAGCCCACCGAGAACACCGCACCGAGCCGACCGTCGGTGCTGACGTCGAGCAGCGTGACGAGCAGCAGCGCCACGAACGCGAGCAGGATCGTCCGGCGGGCCCCGACGTCGTTGGGGGCCAGCCCGACGCGTGTGGTTGCCACGGTGGCGGCCATGGACCCGACGCTAGGCCATGACGCCGACAGAACCGTGGCAACGCGCTGGAACGGCGGGCGTCAGGCGTGTCCGGGCGAGCCGCCCGCGACGGTGTAGCTCCAGAGCTCGCTGTGCGAGGCGACCGGCTTGGGCTCCTCGCCGCCGGCACGCTCGGACTCCGACCGGTGCCCGTGCGCGAACGCCGGGGACTGCAGCCAGGCCTGGAACGACTCCTCGTCGCGCCAGCGGGTGACGACGAGCCACTGCTCGCGGTCGTCGGTCGGCTTCAGCAGCTCGAAGCCCTCGAAGCCCTCCGACCCGTCCACGGCACCGGCGCGGGCGGCGAACCGGTGCGCCAGCTCGTCGCCGTTCTCGGCGGGGACGGTGATCGCGTTGATCTTGATGACGGTCATGGGCCCATCGTCGCACCGGCGTCCACGCCCGCAGGGCGCGGATAGGCTCGGCGCATGCTTCCCGACCGCGTCGAGACGGAGCGGTTGTTGCTGCGGCCGTACGAGGCCGCGGACGCCCCGCGGGTGCTTGACACCTTGTCGCGGCTCGACGTCATCCGTTGGCTCGACAACCCGCCGTTCGTCCCGATGCCCGACCTCGAGGCAGCGCTGGCCTGGGTCGAGAAGGTGCGCACGAAGGAGGCCGACGACCCGCGGCAGGCCTGGCGTGCGGTCGAGGTGCGCGAGAGCGGCGACGTGGCCGGATGCGTGCTCGTGGCGCGGCTGGAGCGCCTCGAGGGCGGCTTCGTGGGCGAGTACGAGACGGGCTGGCACCTGCACCCCGACAGTGCCGGGCACGGCTACGCGACAGAGGCCGCCGGGGCACTCACCGCCGCCGCCTTCGAGGCCGGCCACGAGGCGCTGACCGTCACCATGTACCCCGACAACGCTCCCTCGCTGGCCGTCGCGCGACGTCTGGGTGCCGACGACCTCGGTGAGCGCGAGGACCCCTGGTACGGCGGGACCAGTCGTCTGCTCCTGCTCCGCCCGGAGCACGTGGTCGAGGGCCCGGCATGAGCGCGAGCCCTGTGCTGCGGACGGGGCGGCTGCTGCTGCGGCCTTTCGAGCCGGACGACGCCGGTGCGCTGTTCGGCTGGTTCTCGCTGCCGGAGGTGGCTCGGTGGAGCGGTACCGGCGAGCCCATGCGCGACGTCGCGGAGGCAGAGGCGCGGATCGCGCGCATGCCGGAACGAGCTGGCTCGCACCCGGCGGCCGGTGTCCTCGCGGTCTGTCGCGACGAGGCGCTGCCCCCGGTGGGCATGGTGATGCTCGTGCCGATCCCCGCCTCGGCGGGCCGGGAGCACGGCGACGGTGCCGGCGACTGGGAGGTCGGCTGGCACCTGCACCCGCGCGCCTGGGGCAGGGGCTACGCGACCGAGGCGGCGTCGGCGCTCCTCGAGCGCGCCGCGTCGGCCGGGCTGCCCCGCGTGGTCGCGGTGACGCATCCGGACAACGCACCCTCGCAGGCGGTCTGCCGCCGGCTCGGCATGAGCGACCTCGGCCTGCGCGACGACTGGTACGACCGCACGCTGCGTGCCTTCGCCCTGCCTCTCCCGGCGGTCGGGACCCTCGCCCCGCACCAGTAGGCTGGTGCCTCGTGGCACTCAGCATCGGCATCGTCGGACTCCCCAACGCGGGCAAGTCGACCCTCTTCAACGCCCTGACCAAGAACGACGTCCTCGCGGCGAACTACCCGTTCGCGACGATCGAGCCGAACGTCGGCGTGGTCGGCGTCCCCGACTCCCGGCTCGACACGCTCGCGGAGATCTTCGGGTCGGCCAAGATCCTGCCCGCGACGGTCCAGTTCGTCGACATCGCCGGCATCGTGCGCGGTGCGTCGGAGGGCGAGGGCATGGGCAACGCGTTCCTGTCGCACATCCGCGAGTCCGACGCGATCTGCCAGGTCACCCGCGTGTTCCGCGACGAGGACGTCACGCACGTCGACGGCAAGGTCGACCCGGGCAGCGACATCGAGACCATCTCGACCGAGCTGATCCTCGCCGACCTGCAGACCGTCGAGAAGGCGGTGCCGCGCCTGGAGAAGGAGTCGCGCAAGGACAAGGAGCTCGTCGCGCAGCTGGAGGAGGCCCGCAAGGCCCAGACCGCGCTGGAGTCGGGCACGGGCGTGCTGAACGCGGGTCTCGACCTCGCGCTGCTGCGTGACCTGCACCTGCTGACCGCGAAGCGGTTCCTGTTCGTGTTCAACTGCGACGCCGACGAGCTGGCCGACGAGGCCCTCAAGCAGAAGATGCGCGACCTCGTCGCCCCCGCCGAGGCCGTGTTCCTCGACGCGAAGAGCGAGGCCGAGCTGGTCGAGCTCGGCGATGACGAGGAGGCCGAGGCGATGCGTGCGGAGATGCTCGCCGAGATGGGCGTCGAGGAGCCGGGCCTCGACGCGCTGGCCCGCGTCGGCTTCGCGACCCTCGGCCTGCAGACCTACCTCACGGCGGGCCCGAAGGAGGCGCGCGCCTGGACGATCAAGCAGGGCGCCACCGCCCCCGAGGCCGCCGGCGTCATCCACACCGACTTCCAGAAGGGCTTCATCAAGGCCGAGATCGTCTCCTTCGACGACCTCGTCGCCGCCGGGTCGATGAACGACGCCAAGGCCGCCGGCAAGGTCCGCATGGAGGGCAAGGACTACGTGATGGCCGACGGCGACGTGGTGGAGTTCCGCTTCAACGTGTGAGCCACGGATGGTCGAGGTCGAGCACGGCTGGCCGGCTCGCGTCGACGGATGGCGGGTCGCGTCTCGCTGCTATCATCGTTGATAGCAGCGAAGGGTAGGTGGTCGCGGTGACCTCGATCGTGGTCCGCGGGCTCGAGGAGTCCGTCAAGAAGCGTCTCGCCGCGCAGGCGCGCGAGAACGGCAGGTCGATGGAGGCCGAGGCGCGCGACATCCTGACGCGCGCGACCCGGCGCCCCCACATCGGGCTCGCGCTACTGCAGGCGGGGCAGGAGGCGGGCGGGTTCGACGACGTCGAGCTGCCGGGCCGCACCGACCAGGCCCGCGCGGCGGACCTCGAGTGATCGTTCTCGACCGCAACGTCGTCTCCGAGGCTCTGCGGCGCCAGCCGGACGAGCGGGTGCTCGCGTGGCTCCAGTCGTTGACCGACGAGGTCGCCATCACGGCGGTCACGCTCGCCGAGCTGCTGGCAGGCGTGCGCAGGCTGCCGGCCGGTCGGCGCCGCACGACGCTCTCGGCCGCGATCGACGCGGCGGTCGCCCCGTACCGGGAGACGCGGGCGATCCTGCCGTTCGACGACGCCGCTGCCGGCGAGTACGCGGAGGTGCTGGCGATGCGCGAGCGCGACGGTCGTCCCATCCACACGGCGGACGCGCAGATCGCCGCGATCTGCCGCGTCTCGAGCGCCACCTGCGCGACGCGGAACGTCGCCGACTTCGACGGCACCGGCATCCGGCTCGTCGACCCCTGGACCGCCTGACGCTGTCGTGCGACGCTCGTCCCCATGAGCCGCCCGCCCGTCCAGGCCGTCCCGATCCTGCGCGTCCTCGACGTCGACGCGTCACTGCCCTGGTGGACGCGGCTCGGGTTCGCGGAGGAGTTCCGCCACGTCTTCGAGCCCGGTCTGCCGCGGTTCGTCGGCGTCGTGCGCGACGGGTGCCGGGTGTACCTGTCCGAGCACACGGGCGACGCGCCCGGGCCGGCGCTGGTCTACCTGTGGGTGCTCGACGTCGACCGGATCGCCGCCGACCTGGGCGCCGACGTCGAGCAGGTGCCGTGGGCGCGGGAGTGCGAGGTCACCGACCCCGACGGCAACCGGGTACGGGTGGCGACGGCGACCTGAGGGGCAGAGATTCTCCCTTCGCGAGGCACGGTCCACGAGAAGGGAGAAGCGCTGCCCACGCAGAAGGAGAATCGTGCGTCACCCGAGGGCGAGCAGGGCGAGCGCCAGACCGACGACCGCGGCGACGGAGCGCACCCCGTCGAAGACCGCGAGCCGCCGCAGGAGCGACGGCGTGGGGCCGGAGGTCCCCAGGCGTCCGTGGGTCGGGGCGGCGACGAGGGCGGTGGTGAGCAGCGCTAGGCCGTGCGCGGCGACGGCCGCCTGCACGAGCGGACGCGGGTCGGTGGCGACCGCCCACCCGCACACCGCGACCAGTGCCGCGTAGAGGGGAACGACGAGCAGCACGATCCGCCGCGAGTGCGCGTCGTGCGCCAGTGTGAACTGGTCGGCGCCCACCGACGCGAGCGCCGGGTAGACCACCACCGACACGGTCAGCTGGAAGGCCGCGTGCGCGGCCCCCACGACGGCCAGGGCGACGACGGCGTCGGGCACGGGTCCTCCAGAGGTCTCGACCCGACGCTAGCCAGGCTCGCCCCGGCGCGCTCGACGAGCGACCTCAGACCTGCGCGGACGCGCGCCGTGCGAGCAGCTGCTCCACCAGGATGTCGCCGTGCCCGGCGTGGCGGGCGAGCTCGGCGATCATGTGGCCGTAGACGTAGCGCAGCGAGACGGGTCCGTCGTACCACGGCCAGGTCTCGTCGAGGTCGTGGGCGGCGGCGACGGCGCGGGAGATGTCGCACGCCTCGTCGAAGTCGGCGCGGACCGATGCGACCGTGTCGTCGTCGGTCAGCACGAAGCTGTCGGCCGGTGCGGCGGGGAGGCCGAGACGCTCGCGCGGGACGCCCGCCACCCGGGAGTGGAACCAGACGCGCTCGACGAACACCGCGTGCTTGACGAGCCCGAGCACCGTGGTCGCCGACGGCACCAGCCGGGTGCGCGCCTCGGTGTCGTCGACCTCGTCGAGCAGCAGCGCGACCTCCGCCCGCTGCACGTCGAGCAGCCCCTCAAGCACGGAACGTTCGTCGGCGGTGTGCAGGCTCATGGCGTCACGGTACGACCGGCGAGGGCTCGACGACCAGGTGCGAGGATGGTCGACGCCATGACGACCGCACCCTCCACCGTCCCCGTCCTCATCCACACCGACGGCGGCTGCAAGCCGAACCCCGGTCCCGGCGGCTGGGGTGCCGTGCTGCGCTACGGCTCGCACGTGCGGGAGATGTGCGGTGGCGAGCGCGAGAGCACGACCAACAACCGCATGGAGCTGATGGCACCGATCATGGCGCTGGAGACGCTCAACCGACCCTCCACGGTGCACCTGTTCACCGACAGCGCCTACGTGCGGGGCGGCATCACGTCGTGGATGACGGGCTGGGAGCGCAACGGGTGGCGCACGTCTACGAAGCAGCCGGTCAAGAACGTCGACCTCTGGAAGCGGCTCAAGCAGGCCTGCGAGCGGCACGAGGTGGAGTGGTTCTGGGTCAAGGGGCACTCGGGCGTGCCCGACAACGAGCTGGCCGACCAGCTCGCGACGCGCGGCCTGCGCGAGGCCATGCGCGTCTGAGGAGGGGCTGCGTCAGCGGCGACGGCCGTTGGCGCGCAGCGCGTCCAACGCCTGCGCACCGACGAACACGTAGAAACCGAGCGTGCTGGCGACGATCGTGCGGGCGGTGGTCATGACTCGACGGTAGGCCGGTTTCGTGACGTGCGCCTCTCGAGCGCCTCGCGACGGGTGGAGCACCCCACGCGACGAGCCCTGCGTCGAGGGCCTCAGTCGTCCTCGGGCGGCCGGGTGAGCCGGATCGAGCGAGGGGATCCGTCGGGGTTGCGCCGCACCTGGCCGTGCCGCAGCTCGTCGTCCTCGTCGGGGGAAGGCATCACGTGGGCAGCACGCTTCTGACGTTCGAGCTCCTCGGCGGCGTCGGCGCGCGACGGGCTGAAGAAGTTGTCCATGACGCCCATGCCGTTGCCCATGGTGCCGAGACCGTCGCGACCGCCGGGCTGGTCGAGGGAGCGCTGGAACAGCCACAGCGCCACGACGAGCGCGACCAGCACGCCCACCCCGAACAGCACGACGCCGACCCACTCCATGGCGCGAGCCTACGCGGGGCCGGCGACCGCGGCAGGCGTGCCGACGGTCACGACGTCGCGCGACGTCGGCCGGCGGGTCGGGCCGGGGTCAGCGGCTCGTCCTCCGCGGGCGGGGCCAGGGCGACGGCGATGGCCGTGGTCACCGGGACGGCGAGGACGAGCCCGATCGCGCCGACGAGCGTGCGGACGATCTCCTGGCCGAGCTCCTCGGTGGTCGCCATCTCCCCGAGGGGTCGCGAGTAGGCGGAGATGAGCAGCAGCACCGTCATGGCCGAGCCGGCGTAGGCGAAGACGAGCGTGTAGACGCTCGAGGCGATGTGGTCGCGGCCGATCCGCATGGCCGACATGAACAGCTCCCGGGCGCGGGCGGTGGGCTGCAGGGCCCGCATCTCCCACACCGCGCTCGCCTGGGTGACGGTCACGTCGTTCAGGACGCCGAGCCCGGCGATCACCATGGTCGCGGCCACGACGCCGGACATGGAGAGGGTCGGCACGGTGGCCACGAGCGTGCGGTCGTCCTCGGAGCCGATGCCCGTGAGGCTCGCCCAGTCGGTCGCGAGCGCCCCCATCAGGGCGGTGCCGATGATGCCGAAGTAGGTGCCGAAGAGCGCGCTGGTCGTGCGGATGCTCACGCCATGGGCCAGGTAGAGCACGACCGTCATGATCACCGTCGAGCCGACGATGGCCACCGGGAGGGCCGACTTCCCCGCGAGCAGGGCGGGCAGGATGAACTGCATCAGCGCGACCAGCGTGACGCCGATGCCGACGAGCGCGAAGAGGCCGCGCCACCGCGCGACGGCCACCACGAGGACCGCGAACGCGATCGCCAGCGCCTGCAGCGGGAAGGTGCGCTGGAAGTCGTAGAACTCGAACGTCGCCGGCTGGCCCTGGGGTGCGATGCGCAGCACCTCGATCTCGTCGCCCGTGTCGATCCCGGCCTGGTAGCGCGCGGAGTCGAGGGTGAACGTGGCGTCGCCGTCGTCGGTCTCGGCGGTCACCTTGGCGCAGTCGCCGTCGACGGTGGGCTGGTTGTCCGGCCCCACGCCGCCGGACCCGCAGTCGAACGGCTTGACCGCGGTGACGGTGCCGTCGAGCAGGGTCACGCCCTCGCCGCTGAGGGGGTTGGGTGCCTTGGGCACCTGCGACGACGACGGCCAGAGCACGACCATCGCGACGATCGCGGCCACCGAGATGGCGCCGACCACGACGGCGAGCGTCGCGGCGAGGCCCTGACGGGGCGGTCCGACGTCGAGGTCGTCGTGGGAGTGTGCGTGTCCGTGAGCCACGGGGGATAGCGTGCCACGATGACCCACGTGGACGACGCACCAGACGCCGACGGCCCCGACGTCGAGCACCTCCCGGGCGCGGTCGGGGGCGCGCTGCGCATCGGCCGGACGGTCCGCAGGCCGACGGGTCCGTGGACGCCGGCCGTGCACCGCCTGCTCGCCTTCCTCGCCGACGAGGGCCTCGGCGGCGTGCCGAGGGTCGAGGGTCTCGACGACCAGGGCCGAGAGGTCCTGAGCTACGTCGAGGGTCGCGGCGTGCCGGTCGACGACGAGGTCGTGCTCGACACCGTGCTCGTCGAGGCGGTCACCTGGCTGCGCGGGTACCACGACGTCGTCGAGGGCTTCCGGCCCGAGGAGCCGTTGCGCTGGCGGGGGACGGGGGAGGAGCCGGTGACGCTCGCGCCCGACCAGGTCGTCTGCCACCACGACCCCGGCGCCTACAACTGGATCGTCCAGAGCGGCCACTTCGTGGCGATGATCGACTGGGACATGGCCGGGCCTGGGCGGGCCATCGACGACCTCGCGTTCCTCGCCTGGACGGGCATCCCGCTCTACCGCGACATCGGCGTGGAGGAGACCGCCCGCCGTCTCGACCTCGTCGTGGAGGCCTACGGCGAGTGGGGTCCGATGACGTTGCTGGACGCGGTCGTCGAGCGCATGACGACGGCGAGCGAGCGGATCGCGGCCGGCATCGCCCGCGGCGACGCGGGCATCGCGAACCTGCAGAAGGTGGGCGAGCCGCAGCGCACCCGCGACCGCGTCGCCGCCTTCCGGGAGCGCGTCCCGGCCATCCTCGACGCCCTGCCGTAGCCGTCCGTCCGGCACGCGACGCGGAGGGTGGGAAAGTGACGTGCATCACTCTAGGGTGAGGCATGGACTCCGCACTCTCCACGGTCGGCCTACCCGTCGCCCTCGGCATCATCATGCTGGGGCTCGGCCTCTCGCTCACGCCCGAGGACTTCCGTCGGGTCGGGCGCCACCCGAAGGCGGTGGTGGTCGCGCTGGCGTGCCAGCTGCTCCTCCTGCCGCTGCTCTGCTTCGGCCTCGTCACCGCCTTCGACCTCGACCCCCTGCTCGCCGTGGGCATGCTGCTGCTGGCGGCGTCGCCCGGCGGGACGTCGGCGAACCTCTACAGCCACCTCTTCCGGGGCGACGTCGCGCTCAACGTGTCGCTGACGGCGATCAACTCCGTCGTCGCGATCGGCACGCTGCCGCTCATCACCAACCTCGCGATCGAGCACTACGGCCTCGACGACGAGGTCTCGCTGCAGTTCCGGAAGGTCGTCGAGGTCTTCGTGGTCGTCCTGGCGCCCGTGCTGCTCGGCATGCTGGTGCGGCGCCGGCGGCCGGAGCTCGCGGCCCGTGCCGACCGTCCGGTGCGCACCGCGTCGGCCGTCATCCTGCTCGTGCTCGTCCTCGGGATCCTCGCGAGCACCGGCTCCGACGCGGGCGACTACCTGCGCCAGGTCGGGCTCCCCGCCGCGCTGTTCTGCGTGGTGAGCCTCGTGGTCGGGTTCGCGGTGCCCCGCCTCGTCGGGCTCGGCCCGGCGCAGGCGGTGGCCAGCTCGTTCGAGATCGGCGTGCACAACGCGACGCTGGCCATCTACGTCGCGGTCGAGGTGCTCGGCGAGACGGCGATCTCGGTGCCCGGCGCGGTCTACGGCGTGCTGATGTTCCCGCTCGCGGCGCTGTGGGGCGTGCTGCTCACCCGGCGGCTGCTGCCCGCGCCGGCACGCCACGGCGCGGGAGCCCGAACGTCGTGAACGTGCCGGGCGACCACAGCACCGACGCCGGCGCCGTGCCTGCCAGGCCGGGGAAGCCGGCGGCCTCCAGCAGCGTGTCGTCGAGCGAGGTCAGCTCGGCGCGGTGCAGCGGCCAGGCGGTGTGCGTGTTCGGCACCCACCACGTGCGTCCGAGCACCCGGGTGTGCAGCCCGAAGCGAGCCGTGACGAAGTGCTCGAGCTCGCTCGGCTCCTCCAGGCGTTCGCCGGGCCGCACCTCGATCCGACCGCCCGCGCCCCGTGGTCCGGGCCAGCGTCGCGACGTCGTGTAGCGGTGCACACCGTCGTGCTCCTCGACCCGCATCCGCGCCCAGGTGTACGGCGTGCCGAAGACGAGCCGGGCGAGTGCCGACACGACGAGCCGGGCCGACTCCAGCGACAGGAACACGACGCCGTGACGTCCGGTGTCGTCCACCGAGTACAGACGCACGTTCGTCTCGTGGAACGTGCCCAGCCACGGGACCGCCGGCCCGCGCCCGAAGCCCGCGTGCTGCATCCGGAACGGGATCAGGCCCACGTACGACCGACCGTCGAGCACGTCGGGCCGGACCCCTGCCGGCATGAACGGCGCGACGACGTCGGGGTCGACGGCCCAGTGGACGAAGGCGATGTCCGCCCACGTCTGTCGCATGAGCCGGGGTCCGTGCAGGGCAGGTCCGTCGGGGTCCACGGGTCCAGTGTCAGGCCAGCGGGACCACCTCGCCGGGTGAGGGAAGCTCCACGCGACGGTCGAGGCCGAGGTCGTCGAGGAACCGCTCGTCGTGGCTCACCACCAGCAGGGCGCCCTCGTAGCCGCGCAGCGCGTCGACCAGGTGCCCGACGCTGACCAGGTCGAGGTCGTTGGTGGGCTCGTCGAGCAGCAGGAGCTGCGGCGCGGGCTCCGCCAGCAGCACGCACGCCAGGGCAGCCCGCAGGCGTTCGCCACCGGACAGCGTGGCGACGACACGGTCGGCGTCGCGTCCACGGAACAGCAGCCGAGCGAGCTGGGCGCGGACCGTCTGGGGCGGGACGTCGGGTGCTGCCTGCCGGACGTTGTCGACCACGCTGGCCTGCTCGTCGGGGAGCGCCGGGCGCTGCGCGAGGTGCCCCACGGGCACGCCGACGCGGACGCTGCCGGCCTTCGGGGCGAGCTCGCCGAGCAGCACCTGCAGCAGCGTCGACTTGCCGCTGCCGTTCGGGCCCACGAGGGCCACCCGCTCCGGACCTCGGAGATGCAGGTCGAGCGCCGTGCCGACGCGCGGCAGCACGAGGCCGTCCGCGACCACCACGTCGCGACTCCGGGGGACCGCGGTGGCGGGCAGCTCGAGTCGCACCTCGCGGTCGTCCCGGACCCTCTCCTGCGCGGCGTCGAGCCGCGCTCTCGCCTGCTCGACGTGGTCCTCGTGCGCGCCGCGGAGGCGTCCCGCCGAGACCTGGGCCTGCATCCGTCGACCGTGCGCGATGATCTTCGGCACCCGCTTCTCGGCCTCGGCCTTGGCGGCGGTGCGCAAGCGGCGGTCCAGCTTGGTGCGGGCCTCCACGAGCTCGCGTTGCTGACGTCGGACGTCGACCCGCGCGTCTCGGACCGCGCGTTCAGCGGCGTCCTGCTCGGCCGCGAGCACGTCCTCGTAGACGGAGAACCCGCCGGTGACCGTACGGACGGTGCCGGCGTGCACCTCCACGATGCTGTCGACGTGCTCGAGGAACTCGCGGTCGTGGCTCGCCACGAGGGCCACGCCACCGAATCCGTGCAGCGCCTCGGCCAGGTGTGCACGGGCGCGACGATCGAGATTGTTCGTCGGCTCGTCGAGCAGGAGCACGTCCGGGCGGCGCAGGAGCCGAGCGGCCAGCGCCAGCAGCACCAGCTCGCCGCCCGAGAGGCTCGCGGCGTCGCGGTCGAGCCCGACCCGGGGGAGCCCGAGCCGGTCGAGCCAGGCGCGCGCCCGCTCCTCGACGTCCCAGTCGTCGCCGACGGCGTCGAAGTCGCGGGGGTCGGTGCTCCCAGCCTCGACGGCTCGCAGGGCCGTGAGGGTGTCGGCGACGTCGAGCACGTGCGCGACGCTGAGTCCGCGTACCGAGGGCACGGGGTCCTGCGGCAACAGCTCGACGGTGCCGCCGACCGCGACGACCCCCTCGGTGGGCGTCAGGTCGCCGGTGAGCAGCCGGAGCAGGGTCGACTTGCCGCTTCCGTTCGTGCCGACGAGGCCGTGGACGCCGGGTCCGAGGTCGAGGTCGACGTGGGCGAGCACGGTGGTGCCGTCGGGCCAGGTGTGGGTGAGGTGGTGCAGGGACAGGGTCGCGGACATGGGGCCTCCGGGGAGATCGCGGGCGGGCGGGGCTGCGTGAGCCGCGCGGGCGCGCGTCGTCAGGAGGTCACGACGGAAGGTCCTCGCAGGGACCGGGTGCTGCCGTGAAGGAGGTCGACGAGACGCGCTGACGTCGAAGGACGTGCGCTGGGCTCGGACCTCAGAGCTTCACGGTGGCGGATCACCTCGCGGGTAGGGGACCTCCAGGCTACTACCGTGCAGCCATGACCGCCAAGGCCTCCGACGTCCCCAGCACTGCCGCCCGCCTCGCGCTGGAGCCGCACCCGGAGGGCGGGTGGTACCGCCAGACGTGGCGCTCGCCGGTCGACGTGACGCTGCCCGATGGGCGCGTGAGACCCACCGCGACCCTGATCTGGTTCCTCCTGCCGGCCGGCGACTCCTCCGCCTGGCACCGGGTCGCGTCGGACGAGCTGTGGCTGGCCCACACGGGCGCGGTCGCCCTGGAGCTGGGCGGCTCCGGAGCCGTGCCGGAGGCCGTCGAGCGGCATGTGGTCGGGGTCGGCGCCACGCAGGTGTCGCAGCTGCTCGTGCCGGCGGGCGTCTGGCAGCGGACGCTTCCGGGCGAGCAGGAGGCGCTGGTGAGCTGCGTGGTCTCGCCCGGCTTCGACTTCGACGACTTCGCCCTGCACGAGGGCTGACCCGACGTCCTACGATCGGGGGCCATGGACGAGATCTGGTTCGACGAGCGCGACGACGCCGCGGAGCTCGTGAAGGCCCTCGAGGCCGAGGGCTACACGGTGACCGCCCGGGCCGAGGGCTTCGCGGGCGAGGACGACTCCGAGGACCGCGCCTGGGCGGTCGTCGTGGAGCCGTTCGACAAGCGCGTCGTCGACATGGTCGACGTGTACGGCGGCTGGCTCCCGGGCGACCCGCGTCGCGCCGACACCGCCCCGCCCGCGGTCCCCGACCTCCCCACCGCTCCCAAGCGCCTCAAGCGCGAGCAGTAGGACCGGCCCTTGCGTTCTGTGGACCTTCTGACGATCACCGCGGCGAGGACCGTCATCAGGTCCGCAGGACGCGTCAGGCGTCGAGGTGGGTGCGCAGGAAGTCGACCTGGAGCAGCTTGAGGTTCTCCGCGACGACCTCCTGCGGGGTCATGTGGGTGACGCCCGACAGCGGCAGCACCGTGTGCGCCCGGCCTGCGGCCAGCAGCGCCGAGGAGAGCCGCAGGGTGTGCGCGGCGACCACGTTGTCGTCGGCCAGCCCGTGGATGAGCATGAGCGGTCGCTCGAGCCGCTCGGCGAGGGGCAGCAGCGAGTTGCGGTCGTAGACGTCGGGCTGCTCGTCGGGGTGGCCCAGGTAGCGCTCGGTGTAGCAGGTGTCGTAGAGCCGCCACTCGGTCACGGGCGCGCCGGCGACGGCCGCGTGGAACACGTCGGGCCGGGCGAGCACCGCGAGCGCCGACAGGTAGCCGCCGTACGACCAGCCCGTGATGCCCACGCGCGAGGTGTCGACGTCGTCGGGCCAGCGCTCGGCGACGCCGGCGAGGGCGTCGACCTGGTCGTCGAGCGTCACCGTGGCGAAGGAGTCGAGCACCTCGCGCTCCCACGCCTTGCCGCGCCCGGGCGTGCCGCGACCGTCGGCGACGACGACGCAGAAGCCCTGGTCGGCCAGCCACTGGGCCTCGAGGAACATACGGGCCGACGCGAGCACGCGCTGGGCGTGCGGTCCGCCGTAGGGGTCCATGAGGACGGGCAGGCGACGCGACCCCGGCACGTGGTCGCGCGGGAACAGGACGGCGGCGCGCAGCTGCCGGGCGCCGACCGACACCATCGTCACCGCGGGGTCGAAGGGAGCGGGCTCGGCCACGACGCGCAGCTGCGACACGGCGTCGGAGCCGTCGCGGTGCACCGTGAACGTCGTGCCCACCGTGTCGAGCGCCGACCGGCTCACCACCGTGGTGCCACCGCCGACCGCGGCCCCGTGCACGGCCTGGCCCGACGTCAGCGGCTCGACGGAGCCGTCGAGGCCGACGCGCACGACCTGCACCTCGGTGGGCTCCTGCGACGCGGTCACGACGACGGCGTCGGGGTGGGTGCTGACGATGCCGCGCACCTGCCAGCCCCGCGGGCCGACCGGGGTCCCGTCGACGACGACCTGGCGCGCCTCCTCCCCCGCCGCCCCTGTCACGTCCTCGACGGAGACCAGCCGGCCACCGGCCGCGTACCGCGGCGCGCTCAGCACCTCGACCCACGCCTCGTCGGTGAGGGTGCGGAGGGTGCGCGTCGAGCCGTCGGCGATGTCGACCGCGAGCACCCCCGCGGTGCGCTGGTCGCGGGTGAGGACCTGCAGCACGGGTGCGCCGTGCTCGGTCCAGGTGACCGAGGCCAGGTACTCGAACCGCTCGTGGTCCCATCCGACCTCCGTGCGCTGACCGTCGAGCGTGACGTGCCAGAGGGTGACGTCGCTGTTGGCGGTGCCGGCGGCCGGGTAGCGCTGCTCGACCGGCGCGCGGTCGGGGTGCTCGGGGTCGGCCACGTGCCAGGTCGCGACCGGGGCGTCGTCGTACCGCTCGACGAGCAGCGACTCGCCGTCCGGCGCCCACCAGAACCCGCGGAAGCGGCCCATCTCCTCGGCGGCGATGAACTCGGCCTGCCCCCACACCTGCGTCGGGGTGTCCGGCGTGGCCAGGGCCGTGTCGGCCGGCTCGGTGCTCGACGCGCCTCCCGGCAGGTCGACGACGCGCAGTGCTCCGTCGGCCGCGTAGGCCACGCGTCGACCGGTCGGGTCGACCCGCGGGTCGATCACGCCGTCGACAGTCGGCAGCTCGTGCACCTCGCCGGACGCCAGCTCGACCGCCCAGGCGCGACCCGAGAGCGCGAACGACGCCCAGCGTCCCGCCGTGTCGGTCGCGTACCCGACGACGCCCGCACCCTGCTCGCGCGAGCGCTCCCGCCGGGCCCGCTCCGCCGCCGACAGCTGCTCGCCGTCGGCCAGCAGCGCCGCGGGGTCGACGAGCACGCGCTCCTCGCCCGTCGCGACGTCGTGCGCCCACAGCGCACCGGTGCGCGAGACGCCGTCGGCGGTGCGCACGAACCACACGGTCGAACCGTCCGGCGAGACGGTGAGGTCGCGCGGGATGCCGAGGGTGAACCGGGCGGTGCGGGCGGCGAGGCGAGGGTAGGAGACGCTCATGCGCCCATCCCATCATCCGGACCGTCGGGGGCCGGCATCACCCGCTCGCCTCGCCCGACCGTCGGGTGCCCGGCCCGCCGATACGCTGGCCCCATGGCCCTGCCCGACCGTCGTCTCCTGCTCGTCCACGCCCATCCCGACGACGAGACCATCAACAACGGCGCCACGATGGCGAAGTACGTGAGCGAGGGCGCGCACGTCACGCTGGTCACCTGCACGCTGGGCGAGATGGGCGAGATCCTCGTGCCCGAGCTCGAGCACCTGGCCGCCGACCGCGACGACGCGCTCGGCGAGCACCGGCTCACCGAGCTGACCGAGGCGATGCGGCTGCTGGGCGTCACGGACTTCCGGCGGCTCGGCGGCGACGGCCGGTTCCGCGACTCCGGCATGAAGTGGGGCGACGACGGCAACGCCACGGCCGCCGACGACATCCACGAGAACGCCTTCTGGCACGCCGACCTGCTCGAGGCGACGAACGAGCTGGTCGCCGTGATCCGCGAGGTCCGTCCCCAGGTGCTGGTGACCTACGACGACTTCGGCAACTACGGCCACCCCGACCACGTGCAGGCGCACCGCGTCGCGCACTACGCCGTCGCGCTCGCCGCGGCCCGCTCCTACCGCCACGACCTCGGCGACGCGTGGGACGTCGCCAAGGTCTACTGGACGGCGATGTCGGCCCGGGCGATGCGCGAGGGCATCAAGGAGATCCGCGAGGCCGGCGACCTGCAGTTCATGGAGGGGCTCGACCCCGACCACCTGCCACCCTTCGCCATCGACGACGACGACCTCGACGCCGAGATCGACGGCAGCCCGTGGGTCGACGCGAAGCTCGACGCCATGCGTGCCCACGCCACGCAGATCTCGGTCGACGGGCCGTTCTTCGCCCTCTCCAACGACGTGGCGTTCCGCGCGTGGGGCACCGAGCACTACCGCCTGGTCAAGGGTGTCGCGGCACCCGTGCCCGGCACGTCGTTCGAGGACGACCTCTTCGCCGGCACGGGCGTGTGAGCGTGCGGGCGGTCCTCGCCCGCGCCGGCGTGCTGCTGCTGGGCGCGTGGGTCGGTGCGCTCGGTGCCGTCGTGCACCGCATGACGGTGGACGTGGGCGGCCTCGACGTCCCGTGGGGGCTCGTGCTCGCGCTCGTGGCCACGCTGGCCACGGCCGTCGCGTGCGACGGCCTGGTGCGGGTCGGTGCGGCGTGGTTCGGCTTCGGCTGGACCCTCGTCCTGCTGCTCCAGCAGGTGCAGTCGACGGGCTCCTACCTGGTGGCCTCGGACACCCTGGGGTGGACCTTCACGATCGGCGGACTGGGGCTCTGCGCAGCCGCGGTCGTGGTCGCGCCTCGCCTCGCCAGGTGAGCGCGGTGCGGGGCCGCCGGGGTCGCTCCGTCATCATGGGAGGAATGCGACCAGCGCCGACGGGCGTGACGCAGGGGTCGATCCTCTGTTGTACTACCGGTCGCACGGGGCACGATCGCGCGATCGTCGCCGCAGAGCCGACCACCCGAGGGAGCCAGGCATGAACGACGAGCGACCGGAGTCGCCCGACGTGGAGGGTACCGACGAGGGACACCTCGACGAGACCGTCTCCGACGCCGACGTCGAGCCGGTGGTCGAGTCCGACGAGCTCGACCTCGACGACGCCCCGACCCAGAGCTGGTCGCTCGCCGACCACGACGCCCCCCGGGCTGGGGGCGAGCGGTCCGGGGACGAGGGGTCCGAGGGCGAGTGGACCGAGGACGAGGCGGAGGTCGCCGAGTCGTCAGCGCCGGCCGAGGCCTTCGAGGACGTCGACGACGCTACGCAGGACGACGCATCGCTCGCGGCGGCACCCCCGCCGCACGCGGTGGACCCCGACGGCTGGTCCGACGAGCCCCCGACCGGCGACGGCGACGCCGGCTACCCGGGCGACGAGGGATCCGGGCGGCACTGGGGACGCTGGGCGCTCGTCGCCGTCGTCGTCCTGCTGGGCGGTCTCTACGTCGGTGGCTACCTGCTCACCGGCAGCCGGCTCGCCGCCGGCACCACCATCGGCGGCGTCGACGTCGGCGGCATGTCGCCCGCCGGCGCACGCTCGACGCTGGAGAAGGAGCTGGGCCCGAAGCAGGACGACCCGGTCGTCCTGGTCCACGGCGACGAGCGCTTCGAGGTCACGCCGTCCGACGCCGGTCTCGCGCTCGACGTCGACGCCTCCGTCGACTCCGCAGGCGGTGCGCGCAGCTGGGACCCACGCGACATGGTCGCGCTCGTGGTCGGCAGCCGCAACCGCGCCCCCGTGCTCGACGTCGACGAGAAGGCGCTGCGGTCGGCCGTCCAGGGCATCGGCGAGGCCGTCGACGTGCCCGTCACCGAGGCCCTCATCACCTTCCCGAACGCCACGCCGCGGACGCGCCAGCCCAAGGACGGGCTCACCATCCGCACCGCCGACACGGCGCAGCTCATCCAGGACGAGTACCTGGTGCAGGACGAGCCGGCCAAGGTCCCGACGGCCGCGGTCGAGCCCGCCGTCGACGTCGCAGGCCTGCGCGAGGCGGTCTCCTCGATCGCCCGGCCGGCCGTCGCGGCACCGGTGACCATCCGGGTCGGCCGGCAGAAGGTCGAGCTGCCCGTGACCGCCTACGCGCCGGCCCTGCGCGTCGAGCCCGTCGACGGCGCGATGACCCCGGTCATCGACCCGGAGCGGCTCGCCGAGCCCCTCACCGACGCCACCACCGGCATCGGGCGCAAGGCGGTCGACGCCACGGTGGAGATCCGTGGCGAGCGCCCCGTGGTCGTGCCGGGCAAGGAGGGCATCGGCCTGCAGCCGAAGGAGATGGCCGAGAAGCTCGTGCCGGTGCTCACGCGCAGCGGAGCCGAGCGCGCCGTCACGGTCGAGGCCAAGGTCGTCGAGCCGGAGTTCACGACCGAGGACGCCAAGGCCCTGCGCATCACCGAGAAGGTCAGCGAGTTCACCACCGAGTACCCGCACGCCGAGTACCGCAACATCAACCAGGGCCGAGCCGCGCAGCTGCTGGACGGCACCATCGTCGAGCCGGGGGAGACGTTCTCCTTCAACGACACCGTGGGCGAGCGGACGGCGGCGAACGGCTTCACCAGCGGCTCGGTCATCAACGGCGGTCGCTTCCGCGACGAGCTCGGCGGTGGTGTGTCGCAGGTGGTCACCACCACCTACAACGCCGCCTTCTTCGCCGGGCTCGACGACGTGGAGCACCACCCGCACGCGTTCTACATCGACCGCTACCCGGTGGGCCGTGAGGCGACCGTCTACTTCGGGTCGCTCGACCTGCGTTTCCGCAACAACCTCAAGAGCGGCGTGCTCATCCGCTCGTTCGTGCAGCCGAGCTCGCCCGGCGGCGTCGGCCGCACGACGGTGCAGATCTGGGGCACGAAGGAGTTCGACGTCGAGGCGGGCCAGTCCGAGCGACGCAACTTCCGCACCGGCCAGACGCGCTACGACGACTCGGCCTCCTGCGCACCCCAGGGTGCGTTGCCCGGCTTCGACATCGACATCTACCGCACCCTGCGCAAGGACGGTCGCGTCGTGAAGCGCGAGACCGACACCGCCGTCTACCAGGCGGCCGACCGCATCATCTGCGGCAAGAAGCCGGAGCCGAAGAAGGACGACGACTGAGACCCGCCTGACGGGTCGCGGCGACGCCCGAGCGAGAGGCGCCGCCGCCCGCTCGGTCAGGCGAGGCCGAGGGCCGTCGCGAGGTCGGAGCGCAGCGCCTCCAGGGTGGCGTCGGCCTGCTCGCGCGACACCTCGACGGAGTCCTGCACCGACACGACGACCTCGATGTAGCACTTGAGCTTGGGCTCAGTGCCCGACGGGCGGCAGATGATGCGCGCCGAGTCGATCGCGGGTCCGTGCGGGGCGGCCTCCGTCGCCGGCGGCAGAGCCAGGGCGAGGCGGATCCCGTCGGTGGGCGGGAGGCCCGCGTACCCGTCGGCGAGGTCGTCGACGGCCGTCACCTCCAGGCCGCCCAGCAGTCGCGGCGGCGTGGTGCGCAGCGTGCTCATGGCGTCGGCGATGATCGACAGGTCGTCGACGCGCACCGACAGCTGGCCGGTCGCGTGCAGACCGTGCTCGCGGTAGAGGTCGTCGAGCAGGTCGAGGAGCGTGCGCCCCTCGGCCTTCAGCTCCGCCGCCAGCTCAAGCACCGCGAGGATCGCGGACACGCCGTCCTTGTCGCGCGCGACGTGCGGGGCCACGCTGTAGCCCAGCGCCTCCTCGTAGCCGAACGCGAGGTCGCCGATCTTGCCGAGCCACTTGAAGCCGGTGAGGGTCTGCTGCCAGCGTCGGTCGTGCGCCTCGGCCTGGCGGCCGAGCATGTCGGAGGAGACGATCGACGAGCCGTACGTGCCGTCCACGCCGCGGCGCAGCAGCAGCTCGGCCAGGAGCACTCCCGTCTGGTCGCCCGTGAGCATCCGGAACGCCTCACCATCCCTGACCCCCACGGCGCAACGGTCGGCGTCGGGGTCGTTGGCGACGATGACGTCGGCCTCGACCTCCGCCGCGAGCTTCAGCGCGAGGTCCATCGCGCCCGGCTCCTCGGGGTTCGGGAACGCGACGGTGGGGAAGTCGGGATCGGGGTCGCCCTGCTCGGGCACCACGTGCAGGGCGGGGAACCCGGTGCGTCGCACGACCTCGACGAGGGTGTCGCGTCCGACGCCGTGCATCGGCGTGTACACGGCGACGACGTCGCGTGGGCCGTCGTGCGCGAGGTCGACGACGGCCTGCACGTAGGCCTCGGCCACGTCGGGGCCGCAGACGGTGTAGTCGTCGCTGCGGGGCAGCTCGTCGACCCGGCCGACCTCGTCGATGAGCGCGGAGATGTCGGTGTCGGCCGGCGGCACGATCTGGCTGGAGTCGCCAAGGTAGACCTTGTAGCCGTTGTCCTGCGGGGGGTTGTGCGACGCCGTCACCATGACGCCGGCCGAGCAGCCGAGGTGCAGGATGGCGTGGGCGAGCACCGGCGTCGGCAGGTGCACGGGCAGCAGGTAGGCGCGCACGCCCGCCGCCTGCATGATCTCGGCGGTGTCGCGGGCGAACACGTCGGAGTTGTGCCGCGCGTCGTACCCCACGACCACCGACGGCTCCCCGTCGACCTCACGGCGCAGGTACGCGGCGAGACCTGCGGCGGCCTTGGCGACGATGACGCGGTTCATCCGGTTCGGACCGCCGCCGAGGGCGCCGCGCAGCCCGGCGGTGCCGAACTGCAGACGGCTGCCGAAGCGGTCCTCGAGCGCCGCGGTGTCGTCGGCGTCGACGAGGGCCTGCAGCTCGGCTCGGGTCTGCGGGTCGGGGTCCTGGCTGATCCAGTCGAGTGCGAGGTCGACGACGGACATGGGTGCTCCTCGGGGCGTGGGTGGCCGGTCAGGCTCAGATGCGGGGGATGACGTCGGCGAGCAGGGCGCCCATGCGGCTCGCGGCCGCCTTCCCGGCCTCGAGCACCTCCTCGTGGTTCAGGGGTTCGCCGGAGATGCCCGCGGCGAGGTTGGTCACCAACGACAGGCCGAGCACCTCGAGGCCGGCCTCACGGGCCGCGATGGCCTCGAGCGTGGTCGACATGCCCACCAGGGTTCCCCCGATCGCGCGGACCATCCCGATCTCGGCCGGCGTCTCGTAGTGCGGTCCAGGGAACTGCACGTAGACCCCCTCGTCGAGCGACGGGTCGACCTCGCGGCAGAGGGCGCGCAGGCGGCTCGAGTACAGGTCGGTCAGGTCGACGAAGTTCGCGCCCTCGATGGGGGAGGTGGCCGTCAGGTTGATGTGGTCGCTGATCAGCACGGGGGTGCCGGGGGTCCAGCGCGGGTCGAGCCCGCCGCAGCCGTTGGTGAGCACGACCGTGCGCACGCCCGCGGCCGCTGCGGTGCGGACGCCGTGCACGACGGCGGCCACGCCCTTGCCCTCGTAGAAGTGGGTCCGGCCCAGGAACACCAGGGCGCGACGCTCGCCCACCTGCACCGAGCGGACGGTCCCGCCGTGGCCCGCGACCGCCGGGGCGCTGAAGCCGGGCAGGTCCGCGAGCGCGATCTCGTGGTCGGGGGTGCCGAGCGCGTCGGCGGCGGGCAGCCAGCCCGAGCCCATGACGAGGGCGACGTCGTGGGCCGCCCCTCCGGTGCGTTCGGCCAGGGCATCCGCGGCGGCGCGGGCGAGGTCTGCGGTGGTCACCGTCCCACCCTACGAGACGTCGCGGTCGGGGCATCCGCGGCCGGCCGCGCACCGGACGCCCGGCGTTCCAGGCGCGAGCGACGTCCGCGCCGCAAAAAACTGATGACTACCAGGGTCTAGTCCCAAAGGACTAGTTCGGTGTAGTCTCCTGCTACCAGGACGACCACGGAAGGAACCACGGTGTCGACGAACCGCACGCGCTCCATGATCGCCTCAGCCGGTGCCGCCGCCCTGTTCACGATGGCTCCGGCCGCCGCGAACGCGACCGTCCAGGGAATCCAGCCGCTCGGCCAGGGCATCCAGCCCCTGGGTGAGGGCATCCAGCCGCTCGACGACACCGCCGGCATCCAGCCGCTGGTCGCGGGACTGGTGCCCGACGCCGGCTGACACGACGTCCGACCTGTCGGGGGACGGGTCGGCGGTGGAGCATCTCGGGGGGATGGTCCATCACACACGACGAGACCCTGGCCGTTCGGGGGGATGGCCAGGGTCTCGTCGCGTGCGGGTCAGTTGAACTCGGCCGGGTCCGGGCCGGTGCGCTCGTCGCGGTTGATCGCGCTGATGCGCTGCAGCTCCTCGTCGGAGAGCGTGAGCTCGGTGGCGGCGAAGTTCTCGGCGATGCGCGACGGCGTCACCGACTTCGGGAAGACCACGTTGTCGAGGGCGAGGTGCCACGCCAGCACGACCTGGCCCGGCGTCGCGTCGTGCGTCTGCGCGATCTCCACGACCGCGGACTCGTCGAGCACCCCGCCCTGGGCCAGCGGGCTCCACGCCTCGGTCACGATGTCGTGCTCGGCGTGGTAGGCGCGCAGCACGTCCTGCGTGAGGGCCGGGTGCAGCTCGATCTGGTTGACCACCGGGGTGGTGAGTCCCTCGTCGGCGAGGCGCTGCAGGTCCTGCACGCGGAAGTTCGAGACGCCGATCGAGTGCACGCGCCCGTCGGCCTTGAGCTGCTCGAAGGCCTTCCACGTGTCGACGTAGGTGTCGTGCGCGGGCGTCGGCCAGTGGATCAGGTAGAGGTCGAGCGTGTCGATGCCGAGGCGGCCCATGCTGGCGTCGAAGGCGCGCAGCGTGGACTCGTGACCCTGGTCCTCGTTCCACAGCTTCGTGGTCACGTAGACCTCGTCGGCGAGGCCCGTGGCCTTCAGGGCGGCGCCGACGCCCTCCTCGTTGCCGTAGATCCGGGCGGTGTCGATGTGGCGGTAGCCGACCTCGAGCGCCTGCTCGACGGCCGCCTGGGTGTCGGCGGGGTCGATCTGGAACACGCCGAAACCGACCTGCGGGATCGTCGTGCCGTCGTTGAGTGCGATGTCGCGTACGGTCATGTCTTCCACCGTAGGGGCCTGCTGGTGATGCGCAGCCCGAGCCGCGACGACGACGACGGCGCCCGCCCCGACGTGGTCGGGGCGGGCGCCGTGTGCTCGCGCGGGGCGTGGGGTCAGCGGTCGGCCCAGGCCGGGTTCCAGCCGTCGACCTCGTCGGCCTTGCGCTCGGACGGACCGACGTAGATCGACGAGGGACGGATGAGCCGGCCCTTCTTGTACTGCTCGAGGATGTGCGCGCTCCAGCCGGCCGTGCGGGCCGACGTGAACATCGCGGTGAACATGTTCGGGGGGACCTCGGCGAAGTCGAGGACGATGGCCGCCCAGAACTCGACGTTGGTCTCGAGCACGCGGTCGGGGCGACGGGCGCGCAGCTCGGCCAGAGCGGCCTGCTCGAGGGCCTCGGCGACCTCGGCGCGCGGCGCGTTCAGCTCCTTGGCCGTGCGGCGCAGGGTGCGGGCACGGGGGTCCTCGGCGCGGTACACGCGGTGCCCGAAGCCCATGAGGCGCTCGCCGGAGTCGAGGAGCTGCTTGACGTAGCCCTCGGCGTCGCCGGACTTCTCGACCTGCTCGATCATGTGCAGCACGCGCGAGGGCGCGCCGCCGTGCAGCGGTCCCGACATGGCGCCCACCGCGCCCGAGAGCGCGGCGGCGACGTCGGCGCCGGTGGAGGCGATCACGCGTGCGGTGAAGGTGGAGGCGTTCATGCCGTGCTCGGCGGCCGACACGAGGTAGGCGTCGATGGCCTTGGCGTGGTCGGGGTTGACCTCGCCGCGCCAGCGCATGAGCATGCGCTCGACGATCGTCTCCTGCTCGTCGATGACCGCCTGGGGCACCATCGGCAGGCCGACGCCGCGCGCCGCCTGGGCGACGTACGACAGGATCATGACGGCGGTGCGGGAGAGGTCCTCGCGGACCTGCTCGGGGGTCTGGATGTCGTACAGCTGGCGCAGGCCCCAGGCCGGCGCGGTGAGCGCGATGGCGCTCTGCACGTCGGCGCGGATGTCGCCGGAGTGGACGGGGATGGGGAACGGCTCGGCGGGCGGCAGGCCCGGCTCGTAGTGGCCGTCGACGAGGAGTCCCCAGATCTTCTCGAACGGCACGCGACCGACGAGGTCGTCGATGTCGACGCCGCGGTACCGCAGCGCGGACCCTTCCTTGTCGGGCTCGGCGATCTCGCTCTCGAACGCGACGACTCCCTCGAGCCCGTGGTGCACCTGTACGTCATCAGCCATGTCTGCATTCTGCCCTGAGCCATGAGCACCCGGCACGGCGAGTCCTGCTGGCTGGTCCGGGCGGCGCTAGCGTGAGCCGCATGGAGCGTCCGATCGACCACGACCGTCTGGCGGCGATGCGCAGCGAGTACGAGGAGGGCGGGCTCGACGAGGCGCAGGCGGGCGACGACCCGTTCGACCTGCTGACCCGGTGGCTGCGGGACGCCGTCGACGCGGGCGTGCCGGAGCCGAACGCGATGGCGCTCGGCACCGCCACCCTCGACGGTCGCCCGTCGGTGCGGATCGTCCTCATGAAGGGCCTGGACGAGCGCGGCGTCACGTTCTTCACGCACTACACGTCGCGCAAGGGCAGCGAGCTCGAGGCGAACCCGCGGGCGGCCGCCACCTTGCTGTGGCACCCCGTGCAGCGCCAGGTGCGGTTGGAGGGGTCCGTGCAGCGTCTGCCGGCGGCCGAGAGCGACGCCTACTTCGCGAGCCGACCGCACGGCGCCCAGGTCGGCGCCGTCGGGTCCCACCAGTCCCGACCCGTCACCGACCGGCGTGCCCTCGAGGCCCAGGTCCGGGCCGCGGAGGACGCGGCGGGCGACGGCGAGGTGCCGCGACCGTCGACCTGGGGCGGCTACCTCCTGGTTCCGGAGACCATCGAGTTCTGGCACGGTCGACGCAACCGCGTGCACGACCGGCTGCTGTACCGCCGCGACGTGGGGGGATGGGAACGCGTGCGGCTCCAGCCGTAGTGATCGGGACGACGCACAGCCGTCAGAGGTAGAGCGCCGCCGCGGCGAGGGCGGGCAGCAGGCCGAGCAGGGTCCACGGCGACACGGGGGAGAGGCGGTGGACGAGGCGCCCGGCGGACACCGCGGCCATGCCGAGGGCCGCCATCACGCCGACGAGCACCAGCGCCGCGTCGTGCCGCTCGTCGGCGAGCATTGCGACCGCGGCGGTGAGGGCACCGAGCGGGAAGCACGAGACGGCGAGCACCAGCAGGCTGATGATCCACTGCTGCACCTTCTGCGTCGACATCGGTGCGCGGGCCATGAGGGCATCCTGCCAACCGGCAGGTCCGGGGCATGCGTCAGGATCGTTGCGTGAGTCGACTGTCCGGGGTGCTGACCGACGTGCGCCCGCTGCGGGCCTCCCCGGCGTACCGACGGCTCTGGATCGGCCAGACCGTGTCGGCCTTCGGCCAGCAGATGACGATCGTCGCGATCGCCTTCGAGGTCTACTCGCTCACCCGCTCGTCGTTCTCCGTCGGTCTGATCGGGCTCGCCGGGCTGCTGCCCCTGGTGCTCGGCGGTCTCTACGGCGGCGCGCTCTCCGACGCCTTCGACCGACGCCGGGTGGCGCTGTTCTCGGCGCTCGGGCTGTGGCTGTGCTCGATGGCGCTGGTGGCGCACAGCCTCGCCGGCATCGACTCCGTGGGATTCCTCTACGGGCTGGTGGCCGTGCAGTCGGCGCTGTTCGCGGTGAACCAGCCCGCCCGCTCGGCGATGCTGCCGCGACTGCTCCCGGCCGAGCTGCTGCCGGCGGCGAACGCGCTGGGCATGGCGGCCACGAACCTCTCCTTCACGGCCGGCCCGCTGCTCGGCGGCGTCCTCATCGCGTGGAAGGGCGTCGACGCCGCCTACGTGGTCGACGTCGTGCTGTTCGTCGCCGCGCTGTACTCGTTGTCGCGGCTCCCGGCCATGCCCCCGACGTCGCAGCAGGGCTCGCCCGGCCTGCGGTCGGTGGTCGAGGGGCTGCGCTTCCTCGGCACCGCGCCGAACGTGCGCATGACGTTCGTCGTCGACCTGTTCGCCATGGTGCTGGCGCAGCCGAGGGCGCTGTTCCCGGCGCTCGCCGTCACCGTGTTCGCCACGGGGCCGGAGACCTTGGGGCTGCTGCAGGCGGCGCCTGGGATCGGTGCCGTGGCCGCGTTCCTCGTCTCCGGCTGGGTCAGCCGGGTCCATCGCCACGGCGTGGCCGTCGTCGCGGCGGTGTGCGTGTACGGCACGGTCGTGGCCCTGGCCGGCGTCTCGGTGTTCTCCGGCGCCTCGCTGCTGTGGCTGTGCGTGCTGATGCTGGCCTGCTCCGGTGCGGCCGACATGGTCAGCGCGGCGTACCGGTCGACCATCCTGCAGACCGCCGCCCCCGACGAGATGCGCGGTCGGATGCAGGGGGTGTTCATCGTCGTCGTCGCCGGTGGGCCGCGACTCGGCGACTTCGTGATGGGCTCGCTCGCCGGTCTGGCCGGCGAGGCGTGGGCGATGACCGTCGGCGGAGCGCTCTGCGTGGCCGCGACGGCGTGGTTCGGGCTGCGGTCGCGAGGCTTCCGCGCCTACGACGCGCGCAACCCCACCCCCTGAACAGCGGAGCGGAGGTTCCGTCAGGTGGGCTTGGGGCTGGAGCTACTGGGCTTGACGTACCGGCCCGAGACGACGGACCGGGTTGCAGACGACGAGGAACGACGTGTTCCCTCGATGGAGCGAATCGTTCCCATCGCACGCTCAGTGGTCTTGATCTTCCGGGCCATGTCAGGTTCCTCCGTCGCCAGCGTATCGCGCTCTCACCATGGTGTACCCCGAGCCTCCGACACAAGCCAGGCCCAGCACTGGATCGCCAGGGACGTGGCAGCAACGGCAGAACCGCTCCACCACAGCACGTCTGTGAAGGGCGAGTGCAGGACTCCTACGAGGCTTGCCGCCCCGGCGAGCAGGAGAACGATGCAGACGACCGTCAACAAGCGCAACGGCCACCACAGGTGCGAGAGCACGGCGTTCTCGCTCGGTCGTGAGAGCGCCAGCGAGTACGCCGCAGGAATGATGAGGAGCACGGCACCAGCGCCGTCGCTACTGGTCAGGAGAGCCTCGTGCGCGCCGGGCAGCAGTCGTTCGAGAGCGAAGACCACGGTCGTGAAAGCAGTGGTGAAGAGAGCAACTGACCTCATTCCCCCGCGGGGAACCATGAGGCTCAAGACTGCCTTCTCCTGTGGCGAGACGTCGTAGGACTCGACTGTGTGTCCTATCAACCCGACCTGATCGTCTTCACGGAACGGTGAGTGGCCCGCTCCCATCGGTAGTGACATGTGAGAGATCAGCATCCCCGGTACCGCATGGACCTCCAAGTGGTACGACGCCGCGTCCGAGGCGCCGCCGACGTCCAACTGCAGAGGTAACGCTCTCAGCCCCAGCCCCACCTGGAAGCGCTCCACGAGCGTTGGTAGCTCGTCCGGAAGATCGATCTGCCAGTGCGACGAGTACTTCACGATCTGCCTCTGACAAGAATCGACGGGCAGGAGGGTGATGAGCAGAAAGTTTCGAGCCAAGTCTTGGGCGAGGTTCCTCGTGTCCCGGTCCAGACGCTCGGCCTCGAGCACGCTGGCACCTTGAACCGTGCCGTCGACGAGGTCGTCCGCAATCTTGGCTGCTTCCGCAGCGGGGCTGTGAACCACGTCGTACAGAGCCTGGAGGATGTCAGGTCCCAGATCATGGCCGAGGTCGACCCTGAAGCGTTCTGCGAGGACCGACCAGGCTACGAAGCCGTCGTCGGTGCGCCCCAGAACAGTCAACGGACGTCCGTCCTGGTCCTGCAGGTCGAAATCTCTGAGCGGTCGCTTCTCCAGCATCGTCAAGGGCACGATGCGCCACGTCGGCTGCTCGGCGTCGCCTCCGACGGTTGCATCTCCGTAGGGCGTGAAGTCCAGCGAGACCCGCCGCCGCCCGAGCTCTCCTTCGAGCAGGCGCAGGCTTTCAACCTTCCTGTGCTTCCAGGAGGACCCGACTGCGAGCGCGGCGGCGACCTTCGACCCGAGCTCGTAGTCGGGCCTTGCCATGTCGGGGAACAAGACATGTGCACTCGCACCTACGGTCATCCGGTCAGCGTCGCAGATCCCGCTGACAACGTGCGGACGCGACCGTTGCGGTCGGAGTTCTGTGCGGTGGGAGAGCTGCTCTCAGGAGAAGCGGGCGAGGTCGATCTCGATCCACACCTGCTCGGCGCGACCGAGCAGCTCGCCGTCGGTGGTGTGCAGGGCGGTGGCGGTGCGGAACTTGCGACCGTCGCGCTCGCGCAGCAGACCGGACGCGACCAGCGGCTCGCCCGCGGCCGGACGGCGCAGCACGTGCGCCGTCATGCGGCCGAGCACCATCGCCTGAGCGGTGAAGTCGGCGGCCCAGCCGCCCGGGCAGTCCAGCGCCGCCCAGGTGGTCGGCACGTCGAGCAGCCCGTCGTCGCCGGCCACGCCCGGGTCGGGCGTCCAGGTGCCTGCGGTGCGCCGGCCGTCGCCCACCGGTCCGGTGAACAGCCGCAGGCCGTCGCCGGCCTCCCGGGCCGTGCCGCAGGTGAAGCACCGGTCGAACGGGTGCAGCGTGAAGCCGGGGTAGGACGCCACGCCGGCCTCGGCCTCCTCGGCCGACGGCGCGGGCAGGGGGTCGTGCTCGAACGCACCGGCCGACGCCTGCCCGATCAGCGCCCCGCCCGCCGTCACGAGCCGGACCTCGTCGGGGTGCTCCTCCCACGTGAGCGGCACCTCGAGCGGCGGGGGCTGGCGCAGCGTGGCCGTCACGACCTCGTCGCCGTGCCGCTGGGTCTGCTCGTGGGCGAGCAGCCCGCTGACCCACCCTCCGTTGCCGGAGTGCTCGGGGCCGTTGAACCTGCGGGGGATCGTGGTCACTGATCCACCGTAACCAGGCGCGGACCGTCCGCGACGGATCAGGACCGGAGCGCCTCGTACCGACGCAGCGACTCCTGGCGCTCCTCGGCGTGGTCGACGATGGGGGCGGGGTAGTCGGCCGGCGGCTCGTCCAGCCTCCACGGCTCGTGGACGAACTTTCTTGGCACGTCTTGCAGCTCCGGCACCCAGCGTCGGACGTAGGTCCCGTCGGGATCGAACTTCTTGCCCTGCGACGTCGGGTTGAAGATGCGGAAGTACGGCGACGCGTCGGTGCCGCAGCCCGCGACCCACTGCCAGCCGTGCTGGTTCGACGGCGGGTCGGCGTCGACGAGCAGGTCGAGGAAGTGGTCGGCGCCCACGGTCCACTCCAGGTGCAGGTCCTTCACGAGGAAGCTGGCGACGATCATGCGCACCCGGTTGTGCATCCAGCCCTCGGCGAGCAGCTGGCGCATGCCGGCGTCGACGATCGGGAACCCGGTGCGTCCGTCCTTCCACGCCTGCAGGTCCTCGCCCGGCTCGTCGTAGTCCATCGCCTCGAACCGCTTGTCGTAGTAGCCGGCGAGCGTGTCGGGTCGGTGGTGCACGACGTCGGCGTAGAACTCGCGGAACGCGAGCTCGCGCGCATACGCCTCCGCCCCCTTGCTGCCTCGCTCGGCGAGGTCGGCGAGCATCGTGCGCGGGTGGATCGTCCCCCACTTCAGGTGCACCGACATGCGCGACGTCGCGTCGCGCCCGGGCAGGTCGCGCAGGTCGTCGTACTCGTCGACCTGGTCGAGGTACTCGCGCCAGCGACGCCGGGCGGCGTCCTCGCCCAGCGGCGGGAGCGCGACGCCGTCGGGCGGGTCGACGTCGGGGATCTGCTTGGTGCGCACGTCGGCGCGGATCCACGGCACCGACCGCACGCCGGGAGCGGGCGCGCGCCACCCGTGCTGCCGCCAGGCGCGGTAGAACGGCGTGAAGACGCGGTACGGGCTGCCGTCGTCCTTCGTGACCCGCCCCGGCGCGACGGCGTACGACGAGCCCGTGCGCACGAGGGCGACGTCGTCGTCGGCGAGCGCCTTCTCGACCCGGTCGTCACGGTCCTTCTCGTACGGGCCGTAGTCGGCGGCCACGTGCACGCTCGTCGCCCCGACCGCCCGGGCGACGCGGGGCACCGCCTCCCACGGCTTGCCGTGCACGACCGTGAGCCCGCCGACGCGCTCGTCGAGGTCGCGCAGGAGCGCCATGAGGTAGGCCAGGCGGGTCCGACCGTTCGGTCCCCAGTAGTGGTCGTCGAGCACGAACATCGGCACGACCCCGTCCGGGCCCGCCTCGATCGCCTCGCGGAGCGCGGGGTTGTCGTTCAGCCGGAAGTCGGAGCGGAAGCAGATCACGGAGGTCGACACGGTTCTCATCCTCACGCGTGCACGGGCTGTCTGCACGCCATGGAACAATGGGCGCGTGAGCGAGCTGATCGACACCACCGAGATGTACCTGCGCACCGTCTTCGAGCTGGAGGAGGAGGGCATCGTCCCCCTGCGCGCGCGCATCGCCGAGCGTCTGCACCAGAGCGGCCCGACGGTCAGCCAGACCGTCGCCCGCATGGAGCGCGACGGCCTGCTCACCGTCGAGGGCGACCGTCACCTCGAGCTGTCCGACAAGGGCCGCGCCCTCGCCACCCGCGTCATGCGCAAGCACCGCCTCGCGGAGCGTCTGCTCACCGACATCATCGGTCTGGAGATCGAGTTCGTGCACGAGGAGGCGTGCCGCTGGGAGCACGTCATGTCCGAGCAGGTCGAGCGCCGCCTGGTCGAGCTGCTCGAGCACCCCACGGAGTCGCCGTACGGCAACCCAATCCCGGGCCTGGACGAGCTCGGCGAGACCGTCGACCCCTCCCTGTTCCTGCACGGCGTGGAGCCGCTCACCCGTGCGGTCCGCGGTGGCGACGAGCCGGTCCGCCGGATCGTGCGTCGCATCGCCGAGGAGCTGCAGAAGGACACCGAGGTCATGTCGGTGCTGCGCCGGGTCGGCGCGCTGCCCGGCAACGACGTCCTCGTCTCGCGCGGTCACGACGGCGTCGTCGTCGCCCGCCAGGGCGAGACCGCCGAGGTCGACGCCGACGCCGCGGTGCACATCTTCGTCAGCGAGTAGCCGCCCCGGGCCTGGCCCGCACGGTCAAGCCCTACGACGACGCGACGCTCAGGCGTTCGCGCGCCGCAAGGCCTCCTCGACACCGGTCGGGCCGCCCTCGGGCGGGCCCACGAGCGTCTCGAGGTCGCGCTCGGTGCACACCATGTCGAGGCTGAGGCTGTGCACGAGGGCCGCGTTCAGCGAGCTCGACCCGGGCGCGAGCGTGCCGACGACCAGGCTGAACGTGTGCGGCAGCAGCACGGGGAACAGCAGCGTCGGAGGACGACGACGGCCCGACGCGTGCGCGTGCGCCTCCAGCAGCTCCCGGTAGCTCATGACGTCGGGACCACCCACGTCGAAGCCTCGGTTCACGTCGTCGTCGAGGTCGGTGACGGCGACGAGGTAGTGCAGCAGGTCGTCGAGCGCGACCGGCTGCATGTGCCGGCGCAGCCACGTCGGCCCGACCACCACGGGCAGCAGCCGGGTCGCGACCTCCATGAGGTCGAACGACGCCGACCCGCGTCCGATGACCATGCCCGCGCGCAGGACGACGGCGGGCACCGCGCCGGCGAGGAGGATCTGCGCGACCTCGTCGCGCGACGCGAGGTGCTCGGTCGGCTCGCTGCCGGCCGGCGGGCGCAGGCCGCCCAGGTAGACGATGCGACGCACGCCGGCCCGCTCGGCCGCGGCGGCGAACGTCTGCGCCATCTCGCGGTCGGCGGCCGCGTAGTCGTCGCCGTCGGACATCGCGTGCAGGAGGTAGTGGGCCACGGCCACGCCGTCGAGCGCCCGCTCCAGCGACGCCGCGTCGGTCGCGTCGCCGCGCACGACCTCGACGTGCTCGACCCACCCGGCGTCGGGCAGCCGGGCCGGGTCGCGCACGAGCACGCGCACCTCGCGGCCGAGCTCGACGAGTCGCGCGGCCAGGTGGGCGCCGACGAAGCCGGTGACCCCGGTGACGAGCACCGGCGCCATGCTCAGGCCTTCTTCGGGGGCAGGGGGATGAAGCCGCTCGTGCGACGCACGTAGTCGTCGTAGCCGGGCTTGCTCTTGCGCATGCCCTTCTCGTTGTTCGCGGCCCCGGTGACCTTGGTGAGGAAGATCGTCATGGCGATCGGGCTGACGACGGTGGCGACACCGGCCCACGACGACGCGGCGACCAGCCAGATGCCGGCCCACACGCAGGCGTCACCGAAGTAGTTCGGGTGCCGGGTGTAGCGCCACAGGCCCTGGTCCATGATCTTCCCCTTGTTGTCGGGGTCCTTCTTGAACTGGGCGAGCTGCCAGTCGCCGACGGCCTCGAAGAACAGGCCGACCGCCCACACGACGACGCCGAGCCACCCGAGCCAGCCGACGACGCCGAGGTTGTTCATGCCGACCATGACCGGGGTGGCGACGAGGAACATCGCGATGCCCTGCGGCAGGAACACCCGGGTGAGCGCGACCTGCGCGAACGAGCGGCCGTCGGCCTCGGCCAGCTCGGCGTAGCGCGGGTCCTCGTCCTTGCCGCTGTTGCGGTGGTACAGGTGCGCGGCGAGGCGCAGGCCCCACAGCGTCACGAGGACCAGCAGGAGGAGCTGCGGCGCGGGCATGCCGTCGCCGGCGTTCGTCACGAAGACGGACACGACGGCGACGAGCACGAACCCGAGGGGCCAGGCGGTGTCGACGACGGTGAGCTTCTGCACGCGCACGGAGATGGCCATGCAGGCGCCCATGAAGACGACGACGGTCGCCAACCCGATCGCGAGCGTGAGCAGGCTGTGCGAGCCGTCGTTGGCGATCATGCGAGCCACTCCAGCGGGGTCAGCGGCATGTCGGAGCGTCCGGCCGGCGACGGCTTGACGGCGAGGATCTGGTCGACACCCATGCGGTTCTCCTCGAACGCGAGCGACCCGCCCGCCAGGTAGAGACGCCACACGCGGGCGGTCTCCTCGCCGACGAGCGCGACCGCGGTGCCCCAGTTCTCCTCGAGGTTGCGGGCCCAGCCGGCGACCGTCATCGGGTAGTGCTCGCGCATCGCCTGCACGTCGCGGATCTCCAGGCCGGCCCCGGCGATCAGGCCGATGGTCTTGGCGATCGGCTTCATGTGCATGTCGGGGGCGATGTAGGTCTCGATGAACGGGCCGCCGCCGGGACGGTCGCCGACCTGGTCGTTGCTGCGCGACATCTGCTGGATCAGCACGCGGCCGCCGGGACGCAGGTAGCGGTGGATCGACTCGGTGAACACGACGTACTCCTCGTCGCCGACGTGCTCGCCCATCTCGATCGAGGCGATCGCGTCGATGGTGCCGTCGGCCACGCCCGCCCCCGCGAGGTCGCGGAAGTGGCGCAGGCTCACCTCGACGCGACCCTGCAGCCCGCGCTCTGCGGCGCGCTTCATGACGAAGTCGCGCTGCTCGTGCGACAGGGTGACGCCGGTGACGTGGACGCCGTAGTGCTCGGCGGCGTGCAGGCTGAGCGAGCCCCAGCCCGAGCCGATGTCGAGCATCCGCATGCCGGGGCGGAGGCCGAGCTTGCGGCACACGAGGTCGAGCTTGGCGGTCTGCGCCTGCTCCAGCGACCAGGTCGGGTCGGCGTGGAAGCCGCTCGAGTAGGCCATCTGCGGGTCGAGGACGAGCTCGTAGAAGTCGTTGGAGAGGTCGTAGTGGTGGCTGATGGCGGCGCGGTCGCGCTCGCGGCTGTGCAGCTCGCCCGTCAGGTTCGACTCGGCGGCGGGTGCCTTCGGACGTCGACCGATCGCGCCGAGCCGCACGGCCAGCCAGGCGCCGCGCAGCGCGTGCCGGGCCTTGATGCGCGGGCGTGCGGCGTTCGCGTCGGCGGCGCGGGCGTCGCGGACGGCCTCCCACATGGTCCGCAGGCCGTCGGCGAGGTCGCCCTCGATGTCGAGGTCGCCCTGCACGTACGCGCGGGCGACGCCCAGCTCGCCGGGGGAGTACAGCACGTGGCGGACCGCGCGCTTGTCGCGCAGCACCAGGACGGGTGCGTCCTCGGGGCCGGCCTCGCTGCCGTCCCACAGCCGCAGTCGGACGGGGAGGGTCATGCCGAGGGCGTCCTCGGCGAGGGAGTGCAGCGCAGCAGCCTTGTTCATGGGGTCAATCCTGGTCCGGTCGGGTCGGCCCCGCCAGCCGGGGTCCGCGAGGGTGGTTCGACGCCGTCGGCGTCGGGGATCGGTGGGCGTCGGGTGCCGCGGCTGGGGCCGTGCGGCATCCTGAGCGCATGGAAGGTCGGGCCCGCGATCAGGGCGTGGTGGAGAGGGTCGTCACGGAGGTGCTCGGCTGGGCGGTCGTCGTCATCGGCATCATCCTCTGGCCGTTGCCGGGTCCTGGTCTGCTCATCATCCTCGCGGGCATCACGATCCTGGCACGGCAGCACGCGTGGGCGCGGCGGGTGCTGGACCCCTTGCGCGAGAAGGCGGTGGAGGCGGCCCGGTTCGGCGTGGCCACCTGGCCGCGCATCGTCCTGAGCGCGCTCGGCGGCGTCTGGCTCGCCGTGCTCGGTGTCGTGTGGTGGGTGAGCCCGACGATCCCGGAGTTCGAGGTGCTGGGCGTCGGCTTCGGGCCCCAGCTGCCCGCGGCGGGCTGGGCCACGGGTCTCGGGCTGGTCGCGTCGGCCTTCGCGGCGTGGGGTCTGCTCGTGTACAGCGTGCTGAGGTGGCGGGAGCGGTAGTCTCCGGCGCGTGACCTCACGCACGCGCAGCGTCCGGACGACCGCCCTGGTGGCGGTCCTCGCGGTCCTGGCGGGCACGGCCTTCGTGCCCGCGTCGGCCGCGTCGCGGGCGGACTCCGCGCGCGCTACGGCGGCGCGCATCGTCGCCTCCGCCCCGTCCGGGGGAGCGTTGCGGGTCGTCACGACCGTCACCGCACCCGACGGTCGACCCGTGGTGCGCACCGTCCGCGTGGCCGACCGTGCCCAGGCGCAGCGGGTCGTGGCCGCCCAGCTCGACGACCCGTCGGCGGTCACCGTCTCGATGGCGCAACCCGTCGCCGCGCTGCGCTCGAACGACACCCTGCGCGGTCGGCAGTGGGCACTCGACCGGCTCCAGGCGGAGACGCTGTGGCGCCGGGCCGACGGTCGCGCCACCCGCTCCACCCCGCGCGCCGTGGTCGCCGTCGTCGACACGGGCGTCGATCGCACCCACCCCGACCTGCGCGGCAACGTCATGCGCGGCGTCGACGTGCTCACAGGCGGGACGGTCAGCGGCGACCCCCACGGGCACGGCACCCACGTGGCGGGGATCGTCGCCGCGGTGGCCGGCAACCGTCGGGGCGTCGCCGGCCTGGCGCCTCGCGCTGCGGTCCTGCCGATCCGCGTGCTCGGTGCCGACGGGCGAGGCTCGAGCGACGACGTCGCGCGGGGCGTGCTGATCGCCGTCGACCGCAAGGCGCAGGTGGTCAACCTCTCGCTCTCCGCCGGCACCGACGACCCGGCGCTCGCCCGCGCCGTGGCTTACGCGCAGCGCAAGGGCGTGCTCGTCGTCGCCGGCGCGGGCAACAGCGGGTGCGGGGTGCTGTTCCGTCCGGTCCAGTACCCGGCGGCCTACCCGGGCGTCGTGGGAGTCGGCTCGGTCGACGCCGACCTCAGGGGCTCGTCGTTCAGCAGCTGTGGCTCGTGGGTCGACGTCGTCGCTCCGGGACGGGGCATCTGGTCGACCGTCCCGCGCGACGACCGGCTGTCGTGCCGCGACGTCTACTGCGCGCTGAGCGGAACGTCGATGTCGTCGCCCTACGTCGCCGCGGCGGCCGCGCTCGCGATGAGCCGACGCGGGCTCAGCGCGCAGCGGGTCGCGGCGCGGCTCGAGGAGACCGCCCGCGACCTGGGTCCCCGCGGCAAGGACCAGAGGTTCGGCGCGGGCCTGCTCGACGCGCGGCGGCTGGTCGGATGAGCCTGCTCCTGCGCCGGTTCCCGGGCGCCGACCTGCCGTGGACGCGGCTGGGACGCGGGTCGACGCCGGTGCGTGAGCTCGATGGCTTCTGGCTGAAGGACGAGTCGGTCTTCGGCGACGGCGGTTGGGGCGGCAACAAGGTCCGCAAGCTGGAGTGGATCCTGCCCGACGTGCGACGTCGCAAGCGTGGGACGCTGCTCACGGTCGGCGGCATCGGCACCCATTGGGGCCTCGCGGCGGCGCTCTACGGACGCGAGGAGTGCCTGCGCGTCGTGCTGGGGCTCGTCGACCAGCCGGTCGACGACCACGTGCGCGAGCAGACCCGCCGCCTCGACGCGTCCGGTGCCGTGGTGCACCGCTTCCGCTCCGTGGCCCGGCTGCGGGCCGCGGCCCCGTTCCTGCTGGCCCGCTACGCCGACGGGCTGCGGACACCCGCCTACCTGCCGGCCGGCGGGTCGTCGCCCGTCGGCACGCTCGGCTACGTGGAGACGGCGCTCGAGATCGCCGAGCAGGTGCGGGCGGGTCTGCTGCCCGAGCCGGCGACGGTGGTGACGGCGGTCGGGTCGGGCGGCACGGCAGCGGGCCTGACGCTCGGCCTGCGGATGGCGGGGCTGCGCTCGCGCGTGCTCGGCGTCGTCGTCAACGACTCCTTCCGTCTCGACGCCGTCACGGTGGCGCGGCTGGCCGACGACACCGCGTCGTTGCTGCGCACGCGGGGCGCGCTCGTCGACGTCCGCGTCGGGCCCGACGACCTCGACGCCGACCACGGGTGGCTCGGCGCGACCTACGGGGCGTCCACCCCGGAGAGCGAGGCCGCCCTCGCCTGGGCCGCGGAGCAGGGCCTGCACCTCGAGCCGGTCTACACGGCGAAGGCGCTCGCCGCCGTCCGGGCCCGTTCGGCGACCGGGCCGGTGCTCTTCCTGCAGACCCACGGACCCCGCCCCCAGCCGCGGTCCTAGTCGTGCCCCCAGTGCGCCACGACGGTGCACCGCCGGCCCGCTGGCCGGTGTCGTCGGTCTGGCCCAGGATGGGGGCATGACGACGTGCGACGTGGTGGTGATCGGACTCGGACCCGGCGGAGAGGCACTGGCGTCCCGGCTGGCGGGGGAGGGCCTCGACGTGGTCGCCGTGGAGTCCGGCCTGGTGGGCGGCGAGTGCCCCTACTGGGGCTGCATCCCCTCCAAGATGTTCATCCGCGCCGCGGGTGCGGTCGCGGAGACGCGGCGTGCGGCCGAGCTGGCCGGCGCGGCCACCGTCGAGCCCGACTTCTCCGTCGTCGCGCGGCGCATCCGTGAGGAGGCCACCGACGACTGGGACGACACCGTCGCCGCGGAACGCCTCGAGAGGTCGGGCGCGCGCCTGCTGCGCGGGCACGGCCGGCTGGCGGGGCCGCGGGTCGTCGAGGTCGACCTGTCCGGCGGCGGCACCACGCGCGTCGAGGCACGACGCGGCGTCGTGCTCAACCCGGGCACCCGTGCCTCGGTGCCGCCGATCGACGGCCTGGCCGACACGCCCTTCTGGACGAACCACGAGGCGCTCGAGGCGTCGGTGCTGCCGGCGACGCTCGCGGTCGTCGGGGGCGGTCCGATCGGGCTCGAGCTGGCCCAGGCGTTCGCTCGGTTCGGCAGCGAGGTCACGGTGGTCGAGGTGGGTCCGCGCATCCTCGGCCCCGAGGAGCCGGAGGCGGCCGACGTCCTGCGCGGCGCGTTCGAGCGCGACGGCATCGACGTCCGCGAGGGCGAGCGCATCGTCTCCGTGTCGCACGACGGACAACAGTTCACGCTCGAGCTCGCGTCGGGCACGCTGCACGTGGAGCAGCTCCTCGTAGCCGCCGGACGCACGCCGCAGATCTCCGACATCGGCCTCGACACCGTCGGTCTCGACCCGACGGCCCGCTCGATCGACGTCGACGACGCGATGCAGGCGGCCGACGGCCTGTGGGTCGTGGGCGACGTGGCCGGCCGCGGCGCATTCACCCACGTCTCGATGTACCAGTCCGACCGCGCGGCGCGAGCCGTCCTCGGCGAGACGCTCCCTGACTACGACGGCTCGTTCCCGCGCGTCACGTTCACCGACCCCGAGGTCGGCGGGGTCGGCCTCACCGAGAAGCAGGCCCGCGAGCAGGGGATCGACGTCCGGGTCGCGAGCACCGACCTGGCGCAGAGCTCGCGCGGCTTCACGCACGGCCCGGGCGCCGAGGGCGTCGTGAAGCTGGTGCTCGACGCCGCGCGCGGCGTGCTCGTGGGCGCGACGGTCGTCGGCCCGACCGGCGGCGAGACCGTCTCGGGGCTCGCCGTGGCGGTGCGCGCCGAGGTGCCGGTGTCCACGCTGCGCAACTCCGTGTACGCCTACCCGACGTTCTGGCGCGCCGTCGAGAGCGCGCTCGGCGAGCTCGACTGATCCTCAGGCCTTGCCGAGCAGCTCCAGCACCTGCTTCTCCAGGGTGCGGCTGACCGGCTCCCCGGGGGCGACCGCGCGGTGGCCGCCTGCCACCACGACCCCGTCGCCGAAGAGGTCGACGACGCGCGGGTCCACGTACGACGAGCGGGCGACCGCGGGGGTGTTGCCGAGGTGCTCGGCGACCTCGCGCATCGCCGCGGCGACCGACTTCTTGCGGGCCGTCTTGGTCGACGCGTCCGAGGACGACAGCGCGGCCGCGGCGATCACGGTGCCTCGCCAGGTGCGGAAGTCCTTGGCCGAGTACTCCTCGCCCAGCACCTCCTTGACGTAGTCGTTGACCGCCGTCGCGCCCAACGTCGACCACCCGTCGCCGCCCCGGTACGCCAGGAGGACGTCGCCGCCGGTCCGTCGGCGACGCAGCGGCTCGAGGGCCGCGATGAGCCGCTCGTCGCGCAGCGAGACCTCGAGGTCCTGACCGCTCTTGGCGACGTACTCGAAGACGAGCGAGTCGCCGTCGCGGCGCACGTGCTGCTTCTCGATCGTCGTCAGCCCGTAGCTGCCGTTCTCGTCGGTGTAGCGGTCCGAGCCGACGCGGAAGATGCCGAGGTCGAGCAGGCAGAAGGCGAGCGCCGCGGTGCTCCGCAGGGTCGCGTCGTCGGCCACCTCCTCGCGCGCTGCGTCCCGCGCCTCGAGCAGGGCGGTGGCGAAGCCCTCCATGTGCTGGAACTTCTCGGCGTCGCGGCGCTCGCGCCAGGCCGGGTGGTACAGGTACTGGCGGCGGCCGGCCTCGTCGGTGCCGACGGCCTGGAGGTGGCCGTTCTCGGCCGGGCAGATCCACACCTTCGTCCAGGCGGGCGGGATGACGAGCTCCTTGCAGCGCGCGACGTCGATCTCCTCCAGCGGCGCGCCGTCCTGGTCGAGGTAGCGGAACCCTCGGCCGTGCTTGACCCGCGTCCAGCCGGCCATGGACGGTGACGTGCGACGCAGGCGGACCATGCTCCGACCGTAGGCGGGGCGTCGGATGGCCGCGAGCCGAGCGGTCGTGCGGTCGGGATCGTGGCGAGCAGGCAGACTACGAGGGTGCGAGCTCTTGTCGCGGTCGTCGCGTTGTCCCTGACCCTGGCCGCCTGCACGCGCGACGGCGACGCCGGCCGTGCCGAGCCGTCCGCGTCCGCGCCGCCGACGGCCACCGCGTCCGTCGGCGACGCGAAGGGGTGCGGCAGCGTCCCCGACGACGTCACCGGAGGCACCCGCGACGTGACCCGCACGATCGACGTCGACGGCTCGGAGCGGTCGTACGTCGTGCACGTCCCGCCCGGCTACGACGGACGACGGGCCCTGCCGGTGGTCTACCTCTTCCACGGGCTGGGCAGCAACGCGCCGCAGGTGCTCACCTACTCCGGCTTCCCGACCGTGGCCGACGAGCGCGACTTCATCGTCGTGGCACCGCAGGCGCTCGAGCCCCGCCGGGAGTGGGACGTCATGGCCACCGCCGACCAGCCCCGCTCGGACGCGGCCTTCTGGCTGCAGCTGAGCGAGCAGCTCGGCGACGAGTGGTGCGTCGACACCGACCGCCAGTTCGCCGCGGGCATGTCGAACGGGTCGGCAGTGGTCTTCGCGATGGCCTGCCGCGGCGTCTACCCGTTCCGCGCCTACGGCGGCGTCGCGGCGACCTTCTACGACCAGGCCGCGTGCGGCGACGCGCCGCCGACGTCGTTCATCTACTTCCACGGGACCGGCGACGAGGTGGTGCCCTACCAGGGTGGCGAGACCCCGATCTTCCCCGTCCGCGCGGTGCAGACGGTGCTCGGCGACTGGGCCGGCCACGACGGCTGCGCACGCGAGCCGCGTCGTCAGGACGTCGCGTCCGACGTGGTCCGCGAGACCTGGCGAGGGTGCTCCGAGGGCAGCCGGCTGCAGGCCTACGTGATCGACGACGGTGGTCACACCTGGCCCGGCGCCGGCTTCGAGGTCCCGGTGCTGGGCAAGACGACGTCGTCCATCGACGCCACGAGGCTCATGGCCGACTTCTTCGGCCTGAAGGCCCCCTGACCTCGACCGCCGCCGTCGCAGGCCTCGCGGTGGGAGGGTCGCGAGCACTACCGTGAGGAAAGGCTTCCCCCGCGTCGACCCCTGGAGGGCCTCGGGCCCGGGCGCGGGGGGAGCTCGACTCGTCGGTGCCGAGTGCGGTGCTCAGGCCGGCCGGCCGACACCGTAGGGGTCGAAGGAGCTGCGCCGCTCGTCGACCTGGAGCGGACGACCGATCGGCGGCGCCGCACGCTGCGGGCAGCGAGGGCGGTCGCACGTGCGGCAGCCGGGACCGATGGGCATGACGTCGGGCTCGATGAGGTCTAGCCCCGCGCTGTAGACGAGCCGTCCCGCCTGGCGCAGCTCGCAGCCCAGCCCGATGACAAAGGTCTTGGCCGCGCTGCCGTAGCCGCCGCGTCGCCGGGTGACGGTCCGGGCCATCCACAGGTATCGCTGCCCGTCGGGCATCTCCGCCACCTGGACGTCGACCTGTCCGGGTGAGGCGAAGGCGTCGTAGACGTTCCACAGCGGGCAGGTCCCGCCGCTGCGCGAGAAGTGGAAGCCGGTGGCCGACACCCGCTTGGAGATGTTCCCCGCCTTGTCGACACGCACGAAGATGAACGGCACGCCGCGCAGCTCGGACCGCTGGAGCGTGCTGAGCCGGTGCGCCGCGGTCTCGTAGCCGACGCCGAAGTGCTCGGCCAGCACCTCGACGTCGTAGCGCAGCCGCTCGGCGGCGCGAAAGAACGGGCGGTAGGGGAGGATCAGCGCCCCGGCGAAGTAGTGCGCCAGACCGATGCGCGCCAGGGCGCGGGTGGTGTCGTCGGGCCACGTCTCGGCGTCGATCACGGTGTCGAGGACGTCGCCCGCCTCGAGGTAGGCCAGCTGCGTGGCCATGCGGAAAGCCTGCTGCCCCGGGCGGAGGTCCGGCGCGAGGCGCAGCGTCCGGGTCGCGTCGTCGTACTCGAGCGTGCTGCGCGCGTCCGGCTCGGTGGTCGCGACGGTGACGCCGTGCGCCGACTGCAGGTGACGTCGCAGGTGGTGACGCACCTCCAGACGTCGCGTCCCGATGGACCGTGCGAGGTCCTCCGCGGCGCGGTCGACGGGGTCGATGTAGTTCTGGTGGCGGTAGAAGAAGTCGCGGACGTGCTCGTGCGGCATCAGGGCCTGCGCCGCGGTGCGACGGTCCGTGACGGCCTCCAGGTGCGCGACGGCGTCGCGGTAGCGCCGGTGCAGCTGCACGATCGCCTCGGCCACCTCGGGCATGGACCCGGCGACCTGCTGCAGGTCCGACAGCGGCAGGCCGGTCGCGCCGCTGGCCTCGGGGAGCGCCTCCCGCAGCTCCGCGAGCTGGCGCGCGGTGTCGCGCGGGCTGAAGAACGCCGGGTCGACACCGAACACCTCGGTGAGCCGAACCAGCACGGTCACCGTCAGCGGGCGGGTGTCGTGCTCGATCTGGTTCAGGTAGCTGGCCGAGATCGCCAGGATCCGGGCGAGCTCGACCTGGCTGAGCCCGCGCTCCTCGCGCAGCCGACGCAGCCGCGCACCTGCGTAGAGCTTGTCCATGCGCTCACCGTAGGCGATCTGTGAAAGGTCGAGCCTTCGCAATCTTGGCAAAAGGGACGCTCTTGGTTGTCAGAACCTGGCGGGCTGCGTGCCTTCACCTCGACCGCCGCGGCCGCTGCACTGGATCCCGAGACGCCCCGGATCACCCGGACCGGGAGCAGTGCACCAGGAGCGACGATGACGAACCAGAACCCCGCCCCGACCGCCGAGCAGCTCGACGCCGCCTGGGCGTCTGACCCGCGGTGGGCGACCGTGAAGCGTGACTACACCGGTGCCGACGTCGTGCGCCTGCGCGGCACCGTGCAAGAGGCGCACACGCTCGCCGACCTCGGCGCGCGCAAGCTGTGGGACTACGTGTCCGGCCAGGTCGAGGGCGTCGACTACGTGAACGCGCTCGGCGCCCTCACCGGCAACCAGGCGGTCCAGCAGGTCCGCGCCGGTCTGCGTGCCATCTACCTGTCGGGCTGGCAGGTCGCCGCCGACGCGAACCTCGCCGGACAGACCTACCCCGACCAGAGCCTGTACCCGGCCAACTCGGTGCCCGCCGTCGTGCGCCGCATCAACAACGCCCTGCAGCGCGCCGACCAGCTCGAGCACGCCGAGGGGCAGGTGACCCGCGACTGGTTCGCCCCGATCGTCGCCGACGCGGAGGCCGGGTTCGGCGGTCCGCTCAACGCCTACGAGCTGATGCGGGCGATGATCGCCGCCGGCGCCGCGGGCGTGCACTGGGAGGACCAGCTCGCGAGCGAGAAGAAGTGCGGGCACCTGGGCGGGAAGGTCCTGGTCCCGACCCAGCAGCACGTCCGCACCCTCAACGCGGCGCGCCTCGCGGCCGACGTCGCCGGCGTGCCGACCGTCGTCATCGCCCGCACGGACGCCCAGGCCGCGACGCTCCTCACCAGCGACGTCGACGAGCGCGACCGTCGCTTCCTGACCGGTGGGCGCACCTCGGAGGGCTTCTTCGAGGTGTCGAACGGCATCGACCCGTGCATCGACCGTGGCATCGCCTACGCCGAGTACGCGGACCTGCTGTGGATGGAGACGTCCGAGCCGGACCTCGAGCTGGCGCGCCAGTACGCGGAGGCGATCAAGAAGGAGCACCCCGACCAGCTGCTCGCCTACAACTGCTCGCCGTCGTTCAACTGGAGGAAGCACCTCGACGACGCGACCATCGCCAAGTTCCAGCGCGAGCTCGGCGCGATGGGCTACACCTTCCAGTTCATCACCCTGGCCGGCTTCCACGCGCTCAACCACTCGATGTTCGACCTCGCCCACGGCTACGCGCGCACCGGCATGAGCGCCTACGTCGAGCTGCAGGAGCGCGAGTTCGGCGACGAGGTGCGCGGCTATACGGCCACGAAGCACCAGCGCGAGGCGGGCACGGGCTACTTCGACGCCCTCAGCACGACCATCAACCCGGCGTCGTCCACCACGGCGCTGACCGGGTCGACCGAGGAGGCGCAGTTCTGATGTGTGCACCCACGCGCAACGACATGCAGCTGCTCGGCCCGGTCGGGCCGCGCGACCACGAGGTGTTCAGCGACGGCGGGCTCGGCATCCTGCGCATGCTGCACGACCGGTTCGACGGACGTCGACGCGAGCTGCTGCGACTGCGTCGCGACCGGGACCTCGCGGCCGGTCCGGGCGGGCGCCCCGACTTCCTGCCTGAGACCGCCGGCGTCCGCGAGGACCCGTCCTGGCGGGTGGCGGGCGCCGGTCCCGGCCTGGAGGACCGGCGGGTCGAGATCACCGGGCCGGTCGACCGCAAGATGACGATCAACGCGCTGAACTCCGGCGCGCAGGGCTGGCTGGCGGACTTCGAGGACGCGACGAGCCCGTCGTGGCGCAACGTCGTCGACGGCCAGCTGAACCTGCACGACGCGGTCAGCCGGGTCATCGAGCACGAGGAGAACAGCAAGCGGTACGTGCTGGAAGACGGTCCGCTGGCGACGATCATCGTGCGCCCGCGGGGCCTGCACCTCGACGAGGAGCACCTGCGCATCAAGGGTGCACCCATCGCCGGCGCGCTCTTCGACTTCGGTCTCTACGTCCACCACAACGCCAGGCGGCTCATCGAGCAGGGCACGGGGCCGTACTTCTACCTGCCGAAGCTCGAGAGCCACCTCGAGGCGCGCTGGTGGGACGACGTGTTCACGCGCACCGAGCAGTGGCTGCGCATCCCGCACGGCACGATCCGCGCGACGGTGCTGATCGAGACGCTGCCCGCGGCCTTCGAGATGGAGGAGATCCTCTACGAGCTGCGCGACCACGCCGCCGGGCTCAACGCCGGCCGCTGGGACTACATCTTCAGCACGATCAAGAACCTCGGGGCCGACCCCGCCTATGTGCTGCCGGACCGCGCCGACGTGACGATGACCGTGCCGTTCATGCGTGCCTACACCGAGCTGCTCGTGAAGACGTGCCACCGCCGTGGCGCGCACGCCATCGGCGGCATGGCGGCCGTCATCCCGAGCAGGGACGAGGACCGCAACCGCGACGCCCTGGCCAAGGTCCGGGCCGACAAGGAGAGGGAGGCGGCCGCCGGCTACGACGGGTCGTGGGTGGCGCACCCCGGCCTGGTCGCGACGTGCCGCGACGCCTTCACGGAGGTGCTCGGCGACCGGCCGAACCAGGTCGACCGGCAGCGTGACGACGTCGAGGTGTCGGCTGCGGACCTGCTCGACGTGGCTGCCACGCCGGGCGAGGTCACGGCCCAGGGTCTGCGGGCGAACGTCTCGGTCCTCGTCCGCTACGTCGACGCGTGGCTCGACGGCCGCGGTGCGGTCGGGCTCGACGGGCTGATGGAGGACGCCGCGACGGCCGAGATCTCGCGCTGCCAGCTCTGGCAGTGGTGCCGGCACGCGACCCCGATCGACGGGGGCGGTGTCGTGACGCGCTTCCGCGTCGCGGCGCTGCTGGAGCAGGAGCTCGACGCGCTGGAGCAGGCGGGACGGCCGCCGGAGCGCATCGAGGCGCTGCGCCACGTCGTGCGGCGGGGTGCGCTCGGGGACGACCTCCCCGCGTTCCTCACCGACGACGCCTACCGACGTTTCCTCGTGACCCGCGAGGAGGCGGCGGCGTGAGCGACCCGCTCGCGACCGGCGTCCTCGGCGGCGACCTGACGGGTTCGGTCGCCGCCGAGGGGTGCGCCCGCGCCCGCCACGACGTGCTCCTCGTCGCGGCCGGCGCGAGCGCGCGGGACGGAGGCCGCGACCGGGTCGCGGCCTCCGTGACCCGTGCGGTGGAAGAGGAGGCCGACGGCGGGACCGACGTGGGCCTTCCTGGTCGCAGGAGAAGCCG
>LUMV01000020.1_pt1 | contig 65807 bp, 65 predicted proteins | sample 729731 | NCBI WGS metagenome assembly LUMV01 (sample SAMN03860301, study PRJNA289734) | marine metagenome | biome: seawater column; feature: ocean; material: water; isolation source: Red Sea water column Station 192 - depth 200m | place: Saudi Arabia: Red Sea | collected 2011-10-15 | depth 200 m
CAAACGATTACTCAATTATCCATTTACTTTGAAGGTCGATTAGATGATATAATTAAAATCTAGTCAAATTTACTGACACAGAATTTTGAACGCCCTCTTCTTGAGCTTTTATCTAGCCACGATACTGTCGTGTTGCTTATTCTTCTGGGCATTTTATCTAAAGCACTCAGGTGAATGGTTAAATAATCCTGACCCTAAATTCCATTTCTCACGTCCAATGCAATTTTTTTGTTGGGTAATTCTCCTGCCGTTTTGCTATACCGCACTATTTTGGATTATTTTTTGTGGCTATATTCCTCACTTTTATACTTATGCTTTGGGGCAGAACAGCACAATAAATTCTTTCGCTACTGGGGATTTACAACCCAAAAGATCATTCTGCAAATATCAGCTCAACCTTAAAGAGTCCGATCATCTTCTTTTTGAATATTGTCTAACTCAAAGTCAGTTCAAGCAGTTTCAACAAAGCAATCAACCCACTGAAATTCTATTGCAGATCAAGCACTCTAAACTTGGTATGGTCGTAGGGGATTTTAAGTTTAAACAGCATACAAATAAACCAGACTAGCAGTTAAAAAGCGAGCCTCGGCTCGCTTTTTAACTCTTTCGATCATTCGCTTGATTTAAAACTCAAGGCAAATTAAACCAAATCATTTGACTGTCTTCACTCGCTTCAATCACCGCATTTTCTTCAAAGACTAAGGCATCACCCGCTTTCACTGTATGCTCACCGATGTTCACCTCACCTTTGATCAGATGCACATAGTTGACTCGTTTTACTTCATCCACATTTAAGCTTTGCCCTGCGTGTAATACAGCACTACGAATTTCAGCATTTTGACGGATTTGCATCAAGGCTTGATCAGTTGTCCCTGCGATCAAATGCCATTGGTTTGGTGCGTCATTCGGATCGCAAGACACTTGTTGATACGATGGCTTGGCATCTTGTACATTCGGAATTACCCAAATTTGGAGTAAATGCACTGGGTCATCATAACGATTCATTTCACTGTGGCGCACACCTGTACCTGCGCTCATCAATTGCCACTCACCTGCTTTAATATCGCCCTCATTGCCCATGCTGTCTTTATGCGAAATCGTACCTGAGAGTACACAAGTCAGGATTTCCATATTGTCATGCGGATGCGCACCAAAACCTTGATTACCTGCGATATGATCATCATTGATGACACGAAGTGCGCTGACACCCATATATTTCGGGTCGTGCCAACTGCCAAAAGAAAAGCTATGTCGTGTGTCCAACCAACCTGCTTGGACATGACCGCGATCTTCACTCCGATGGAGATAAGCTTGCATATCATTCACCAATATTAATAATTTCTAACCTAAAGTATATATTGATTAATTTTGATTAAAATATCGAAAGCAGTATACATTGTCTTGTATTTAGAACAATCATTTAAACTTATGATTTTTATGTCCAATCAATAAACAAGAAGACTTTGCAGTCGAATTTTTAATTCCGAGCTCAAACTCGATTCGCAGTTAGATGTTGAAATCCAAATAATCGTCGCATTTTAAACAGCAAAATTAACTGTAAGCTAGTGCAATACACCACACCACCTAAGTTGAGAAAATCAATCTGCTTGGCTCGCAAGGTATTTAAACAAAATGCCTTGCTTGCACCATACGTTAACACTTGCAAGAGTTGTTGCTGTTGTAATGCAAGCTGTGGAAGTTGCATGATCTTATGTGAAGTGATGCTGTGTGAAGCGCTTTGCCTGAATTGACTGACAATATGATTCATGACGTTTTCCTTTGATTCACTTTTGAGCTGTGCTGTATGTCGAATTGGTCATACAGCACACACTTTTTAATTTCAGTTTAGTAATTGCGATTAACCGCTCGACTTCGAATTTTTCAATCGCATCTGATACCAATCGACATTTCGGGTAATAAACATCACCGCAGCCACCAGTACAAAGGCGAAGATCGAACCCATAAAGAAAGTTTTTTCCGCAGATTGCAGTAGCACATACATCACCACATACAGACTACCCAATAGCACACTAAACAAGATCGCATGTAACCATTTACCCATCACAAAACGCAGATACCAACCGATCAAGCCAATACAAGCAATGGCGGCGATGTAGTAGGCGCTGAGAAAGCTGTATTGCTCGCTAAAGGAAAGTAACAGCAGGAAAAATACCGACTGTGCAATGCCGACCAACAGATATTGGATCGGGTGAATTGCTAAACCTTTGAGGCTTTCGAACAAGAAGAAGCTGGCAAAGGTAATCAGTGTAATCATCCAGCCGTATTTGATCGCACGATCGGTCTGACTATAAACATTCACTGGCTCGATAAACTCCACCGCAAAACCTGCACCATTTGAAATCACTTCGCCTGACTTATCGGTGTAATAATCATTGTCCTGACGGCAACTAGAAGCATGCCAACAACTCATATAAGTTTGACGGTTTTGGTAGCCCAGTGTGATGCTCTGCCATTTGGCACTAAACTGCTGATCATATGAACTGTTCTGCGTGGGTAAACTATCACCAAAATATTTGGCATCTGCCCAATTCCCTGTAGCGCTAAATGTGGTTTTTTCCGTAGTGGGCACAAGGCTAAACACCTGCAAACCCTCTAGGCTCATATCCAGCGTAAAATCAAAATCATTCAGACTAAAATTCGGTAAAGCCACGCTCAGATAAGAAATGCCACCGCCAGAACCTATCTGTTGATATTCGGAAAAATCAAGTTGACGCTTTTCCTCGCCAATGGTCAGAATCGGCTTTTGATGCACCCCACGTAAATCTTTAATCGGCAACACAAATCGAGCCGACTGCCAATCGAGTCTTCGTTGATTTGCTGTGACCACCTGCTCGTTAATATTGCTAAATTTTCCCTGACTTTTTATGCTGGAAATATAGCTTGTCGCACGATAAATAGTACGTTGATAAGTATCATCACTGACATCGAACTTGGCATCCCAGTCGATCTGCTCAGGGAAAAATAATTGCTCGCCTGACTCACGACAGAGCTTATCTTTTAGTTCAGGATTTTCCCGATAATCACATGGCACCATCTGGGTATACGGCACTGCGACAAATGGGCTAACGACTTGTTGCGAGCCGATTTGATTACGCACGATCTCCCGCACCACTTGATTTTGATAGCCCTCCCGTTCATAAACAATATAATTCACAAAGCTCAGCCCGAGCGCAAACAAACCGAGCAAAGCAGCCAAAATAAAAAGTTTAAAAAAAAGTTGACGTTGTTTCATGACACATCCCACTGTACTTATTCGACTTTTTTATTGTCTTGATGTGAGATGTGTTTTATGGGAGCGCTTGATGTGGAATAAGTGAAATTTTGGTGAAGTTTCTGATTTAATTCATTTTGGGTTTAGATTTTTTTTAGTTGAATCTTCACCAAAACGCCTTGCAAATTTTTAACCTGAATGGCTGAAAACATATGATGATCAAAAGGCAAATCGGTATGCTGTTGCAAGGATGCAACATTTTCAATCTGAATCATTCCACCTAAACCATCTAACACTTGCTGAACAATGGTCAAGCCAATACCAGAACTGCGTTGATGAGTATCGGGACGAGGCAAAGAATAGTAATGCTCAAAAATATGCGTTATGGCAAAGTCAGGAATTAATTGTCCCTGATTAAACAGATCAATCTGAAAATGATGTTCGTGTTCAGTGAGTTGCACGATCATCACCCCCTCATTTGGCGTGAAATCTAGGGCATTATCCAAGACATTATTCACCGCTTGTTTGAGCCAAAACGCATCGCTGTGAAGTTCACAATTCGGCTGAATATGTTGTATCAACTGGATATTTTTTTGTTGAATCCGACCACGCTGTGCCTCAATTAAACTTTCGATGAGCACAGAAAGATTCAACCGTTCTCGTTCAAATTTCTTCGTCGATTTTTCCAAACGAGTGAGGAGTAACATGCGATCAATCAAATCCCGCAACCGTTTACTTTGTTCTTCGATATTCTTGACGAAATGTTGCTGATCATCGAGTGGTAATGGGTCTTGTAAAATCTCGGCACTGGCTTGGATTGCCGTCAGTGGACTTTTCAGCTCATGGGTCAGCGTATTGACATAATGCTCAACATAGGCACGATCTTCGAGCTTTTCACGCATTTCGGTCACGGCTTGGGTGACTTGATTCAGCTCTTTGGCTGAATAAAAATGCGGTGCTTCATTGACAGGTGCAAGTGCCTGCGCATAACGGCGCACCCGATCAATACTACGTCTCAACCACCATGCCACGATACTAGCAAACAGCAGACTGATGATCGCCACCCAAATGGCTTTTTCTAAGAAATGCTTTTGCGCACGACTGATATAAGGCTGTACGGAAAAATTGGGCTTGCCTAGACTGACCACACCAATGAGCTGACAATCATAAATAATCGGTGCGGCGATATACATGGTGCTACTTTGCTCATCATCGATATTGGTACGAGTCGAACGTGCGCCGTAACGCCCTCGCAGGGTCAGATAGACATCATTCCACTGCGAATAATCCTGTCCCGTACCCACACCTGTCGAGTCGTACAGCACAATACCCTTCGCATCGGTAATATAAATCTGCTGATGAATTTGATTTTTGCTGTGTTGCCAAATTTGCGCATGTAGATCACGAGATAAGGCATGTTGAATTTTTACATCAAACTCCGGCGTTTTTACATAGCCCGAATGCACATCTTCGGCGACCAGTTGCGCCACGATATTGGCATTTTCCGCAAGCGTGTCTTCGACCACTTGGCGCACATTGGGTTTAATCTGCTGATTGATGGTGTAGAGCATAAACCACAGCACTACGACCAAAATCAGACTAAAGAAAAACCAAATGCGCACAAAGATCGACAAGGTATATCCCCAATTAAACTGAATTGGCTTAAACTAAATCAGTCAAAATTATTTCGTCCACAATAGCACTGAAACAATTCCCGCCGCAATCAATGGACCAACAGGCACACCACGAAAAAAGGTCACACCAATAATCGTCCCAACCAAGAGCCCTGTCACCACTGTCGGCTGATCAACCATCAAGGTTACACCTCGCCCACCAAGCCAAGCGACCAACACACCGACGATCACTGCAACCATGGTTTTCCAATGGGTAAAGACTTGCATCATATCTTCGGCTTGGATTTTACCACTGACCAACGGCGACAACACCGCAATGGTGAGAATGATAATACCAAGATGCAAACCATACTTTTCCATCATCGGCGCATACTGCACCAACGGCGTATGTAATACGATCAGTAAAACTGCCGAAGCAATAGTGATCGAGGGGTTATGGCTAATCACACCCAAAGCAATAAAAACAAGGAGCAACAAAGAGATCGCATGTGCGGAAAGAAAAGACATGATTAAAAATGAAATACTAAGCAGGAAGCCGATATTATGCGTGAATGTGTTCTAAACCGCTATTCGACTTCAGCGTAATATTTCTCGCCTATCAGACACACGGAGTTACTGAGATTTATGGTAATTCCAAACTATAACCAAAGCCCCGATGCGTTTGAATCGGCTCTAGTTCACTGCGCACTTTTTTCAGCTTGGCACGTAGACTTTTGATATGCGTATCAACTGTTCGATCAAGACTATGGTCAGGATGTTCCCAAACTTGATCCATCAACTGCTGACGACTAAATACTTGCGTAGGATGATCAATCAAAAATTTTAGTAAGCCATATTCATAACGAGTCAGTTGCAAGACTTCACCAAAATATAGAATCTGCAAACGCTCAGGCAGACATTGCCAAACTGCTTCTTGTTCTTGAGCAATATCTTTGGAATTATTTTCGGGTGAATTTGCAGGTATGGAATTTTGCGACAGTTGCATGCGTCGCCAAACGGACTTGATCCGAGAAATAATTTCCCTTGCGCTAAACGGTTTATGGCAATAATCATCCGCACCGATCTCTAGCCCAACGATCCGATCAATCTCATCATCGCGAGCGGTCAAAAACAATAACGGTGTATGACAATATTGACGCAGTTGTTTACACACTTCGAAGCCATCAATATCAGGCAAACCCACATCGAGAACAATAAAATCAAAAGTGCGTGATTGTGTTTCTGTCAGTGCTAACTGCCCTTGACTCACCCAAGTCACTTGCCAACCTTCACGCTCAAGCGCGTATTTTAATGGCATGACAATGGCGGCATCATCTTCGACATAGAGTATCTGTTTGGCAGTGGTCATAAGAGATTTGTTTGAGGAATAATGATTTTAAGATTAAGTAAAACAGCAGGTTTTCACAAGTGATGTTACTTTTAGAAATTATTTTTAGAATCAATACGGCTTTTGAGATAACCGTGCCCTGTAAAATCATGACGGGATACAACACAACAATACAGGACGCATTGATCGAGGCGATGGATCAGTCTCAATCACTCATATTCGGATAAAATATGAATGGACTTAGTGTAAGCATTTTTACAAAAAAATCTATGCCAAAATGTAAAATTAAACCGATGGTTTCGCATCTGGTGACATTTCAACCATCAGTTTCAATAGAAATGATCTGCGTTAAGCAATCTTATAGTCAATAATCACAGGTGCATGATCGCTAAACCATTGTTCTTTGTACACCCAAGCATTGACGGTGCGATCTTTCCAATCTGGCGAGCAGGCATGATAATCAATGCGCCAACCGACGTTCTTGGCACGGGCTTGACCTCGATTCGACCACCATGAATACAGCTCGGCTTCCTCACGTACTACACGGAAAGTGTCGACATAACCCAAATCATCATAGATATGATCTAGCCACGCACGCTCATGTGGCAGACAGCCTGACGATTTTTGATTGCCTGACCAATTTTTAATGTCGATGCGCTTATGCACGATGTTGTAATCACCACAGATGATGATGGATTTATTTTGTTCGCGCCAATCACTTAATATTTGTTGATATTGCTCAAGAAAATGATCTTTACGTGCTTGCGCCACATCGCCCGATGAGCCTGACGGCAAATACAATGAGCAGATAAAGACATTTTCCGATAAACCTAAATCATACTCAGCACTAATAAAACGCCCTTGTGTATCGGCTAGCTCAAAACCTAAACCATCAGTGACGCTGACAAAAGGCAGACGGCTGTAGACCGCTGTGCCTGCGTAGCCTGCTTTTTGCGCTTCAAACATGTGTACATGCCAACCCTCAGGTTTAAAGGCATCCGTCCATTGATGTTCGCTAATGCGTGTTTCTTGCATACAGACCACATCGGCTTCGGACTGTTCAAGCCATTCAAAGAAGCCTTTTTTCTGCGCAGAACGTAGTCCATTCACATTGATTGAAACGACACGTAAAATTTTTGTCTCACTTGGATAGCTATCCTTTGGTATCATGCCGAGCAGTATCCTTATTTCAGATTCACATTGTTAAAAATTGGAGCATAACACATGACGACGATCAATACTTTTCAAGCCCAAGCATTTATCGAATTGGCATTATCCCGTGGTGTGCTCAAGTTCGGCGAATTTACCTTAAAGTCAGGTCGTGTTAGTCCATATTTCTTCAATGCGGGCTTGCTCAATGATGGCGAGGCTTTGGCACTGCTAGCCAGTGGTTATGCTGATCAACTCATGCAATGTGAAGGCGTCGAAGTGATTTTTGGACCTGCCTATAAAGGCATTCCGTTTGTGGCTGCGACCGCTGTGGCATTGGCACAGAACCATCAAAAAAGTGTGCCGTGGGGATTTAACCGCAAAGAAGCCAAAGATCATGGCGAAGGTGGTGTCTTGGTTGGTGCTAGCGTTGCGGGGAAAAAAGTGTGGATCATTGATGATGTGATCACCGCAGGCACAGCGATTCGTGAAGTAGTAACAATTTTGAAAAATGCAGGTGCTGAAATCGCAGGCGTATTGGTGGCGTTAGACCGTCAAGAACGTGGTCAAGGCGAATTGTCTGCGATTCAAGAGGTGCAAAAAGAGCTGAATATTCCAGTGCATGCTTTGATTACCATGACCGATTTGATGGATTATTTAGAGCAAAAAGGTGAAACAGCGTCTTTGGAAAATATGCAGGCGTATCGCAGCCAGTATGGAATTTAAGAGTTTTTATTTCTAAGAATCAATAATCAAAAAAACCACAGTACGATGAATCGGCTGTGGTTTTTTTTATGCGCTCAACAGGATATTGAGCATTAATTTTGAAAACTTATGAGCAAACAGGTGCCAACTTTTCAACACGCTTATATTTAAGCTGTGCAGATTTACCTTCTGGAAGACTTTGCTCAAGGATCAAATCTGTCGCACTCAAGGTATTAATGGTCAAAGTTTGCGTCACTTCACCATCTTCACGGATTTCGACATTTTTGCCATTTACGGTGTAGTCATATTCTTCTTGGTCAATGGCTTCATTTGAGTCATCTTCGCAGTCGAACGCATACATGGTGATTTTACCATTACGAAGCTCAGTCACATTGGCAATGCCATCTTCGACTTTATCAAAAGCCCAATAACCATCTGCAGCACCTGCGAATGCTTGGCTTGTCGCAAAAGTTGCAACGAATGAGAATGCAAGGGAGAGAAGCGTGTTTTGTTGGAGTTTCATGGCAAATTACCTGACAAGAGTTAGCAATGCCTTAATGATAGGTCACTGTGAAAAAATGTCTAGTAATTATACAGAACTGCTTAGTCTAATTTACTTAACAGTCCTTTCATTTCTTCATCACAATGAAACAAAATACCCAAACACGGTGGTTTGGGTATTTTGCATGTTCAGCTTAAATCAAATCTATGTTAGAACTTATAACGTAGCGTCAACGCATAATTACGTGGTTCACCATAACGATTCGATGTTGCGGTCACATACGAATAATATTTTTCATCTAAAACATTATAAGCATTTGCAGAAACGGTCAATTTTTCATTGATCGGGTAGCTCGCCATCAAGTTCACTAAAGCAAATGCAGGCTGAGTTGCTGAGATTGCACTATATCTAGAAAAAACTTGCTCGCTCTGATAATTCACCCCTGGAGCTGTATGAAACCCATGCGCCATGTGAATTCAAAACTTTGCGTATTGAACACGGCACACGTCAGCTTTATGTGCTTTTTGAAAATGGTGGCAAAGAACAGATTGATGAAACACATCCTAGATGGGATCATGCAGCACTTTTATAATACAAGTTTTGCCAATGTAGATGATTTTTTTGAAAGTAAACAGTCGATAGATCAATACTTTGCCGATGCAAAGCAATCTTTAGATGACAACCGATGGAATAAAGAGAATCGCCCGACCAGTACGAAAACGATCACTGAAACTCAAACGCAATTCATTCCACCAGCAAGTTCAAATCCTCAACTTACACGCCGTCAAGCAGGTGTAGAAGACCTCACAAAATCATCGAGCAAAAAATGGATGATGATTGCTGTAGTGGTTCTTATCGTTGGCATACTCTTGGTGATGATGCGTTAAAACAAAGAGAATCGTGTCGTAACTCATCAAATCCCAATATCCGCCAAATTGCCTTTTTGCTCAAGCCACTGCTTACGATCAGGCGCACGCTTTTTAGCAAGCAACTTATCCAGTAGACTCGCTGTAAAGTGAATATCGTCCAAATCTAATTGCACTAAGCGACGTGTATCAGGATCCATCGTGGTTTCACGCAGTTGGATCGCATTCATCTCGCCCAATCCTTTGAATCGAGTGATTTGCGGATTTTTATTGCCTTTGACATTTTTCAAGATGCCATCGAGCTCATCATCATCCAGCGCATAGCGCACATCTTTGCCAATATCAATCCGATACAGCGGTGGCATCGCCACATAGAGATGCCCTTCTTCCACTAAACTTGGAAAATGACGCACGAATAACGCACAGAGCAAAGTGGCAATATGCAAGCCATCCGAGTCCGCATCGGCAAGAATACAGATTTTACCGTAACGTAGCTCAGACAGATCATCACTGCCAGGATCGACACCGATGGCAATGGCAATATCATGCACTTCTTGCGAGGCAAGCACCTCATCCGAAGCCACCTCCCAAGTATTGAGAATTTTGCCTCGAATCGGCATGATCGCTTGAAAATTCTTATCCCGAGCTTGTTTAGCACTTCCGCCCGCAGAGTCACCCTCGACGATGAACAGTTCGGAATCTTCACGAGTTAAACCGACACAGTCCGCTAATTTTCCGGGTAATGCAGGGCCTGAAGTGATTTTTTTACGTTCGACTTTTTTTGCGGCTTTTAAGCGTCGTCCTGCTTTAGCAATGGCAAGTTCGGCAAGCTGTTTGGCAATCTCTGGATATTGATTCAACCACAGTGCAAAAGCATCTTTGGCAATATTCAGCACAATCCCTGCGGCTTCACGGCTTGATAGACGCTCTTTGGTCTGCCCTGAGAATTGTGGCTCTTGGAACTTCAACGACAGGATAAAGTTCACGCCATCCCAGACATCTTCAGGAGAAATTTTTAAATTTCGTGGGAGTAGACTGCGCAATTCACAAAACTCACGCAGTGCATCGGTAATGCCTGAGCGTAAACCATTGACGTGTGTACCACCTTGTGCGGTTGGAATCAAATTGACATAGCTTTCTTGGACGGCTTCACCGCCTTCAACATTCCAGCAAATGGCAAACTCACAACTGGATTTATCGACTTTTCCACTCGATACATAGGGAATTTCAGGCAGAATATCTCGGTCTTGTACTTCATCTCGAAGATAGTCGAGCAAGCCATTTTCAAATTGCCATTCGATTTTTTCATTGTTAATTTCATCGATATATTCGATATGCAAGCCCGCAGCGAGTACCGCTTTAGCTTTGAGGTTGTGCTTTAAGACTTTTAAGGCGAATTTTGGACTGTCAAAATATTTTGGATTCGGTAAGAAATGAACCGTTGTTCCTGTGGCACGTTTTGGCGCTTTGCCTTCGAACACTTGCAATGGCTGAGTCGGCTCACCATCAGCAAAGTCCATTTTGTACAGATTGCCATCACGTTGAACTGTGACGTTGACTTGCGTAGACAGCGCATTGACGACTGAAATACCGACACCGTGCAAACCACCTGAAAATTCATAATTTTTATCGCTGAATTTACCGCCTGCGTGCAGTTTGGTCAGGATAATTTCAATACCACTTTGTCCATATTCAGGGTGAATATCGACAGGCATGCCACGTCCATTATCTTCAACAGAGAGCGAACCATCAGCATGAACCACGATTTTGATCTTATTGGCGTGTCCTGCGAGCGCCTCATCAACCGCATTATCAATCACTTCCTGCGCCAAATGGTTTGGTCGAGTGGTGTCGGTATACATGCCTGGACGACGGCGTACAGGATCAAGACCAGATAAGACTTCGAGCGATTGGGCGGTATATGACACGTTATCGTTATCCCTATTAAAATAGACGGCAAAAATGACAAACATTGTTTTTAAATACTGTGCGTATTTTTACAGTAATTTTTAGGCTTTTAAAAGTATTTGTACGATTTGCTCGTTTTATCACGACAAATTATGACTGCTTATTGCACTTTTTGTCGGTTATTTTTCATTATTGTTCAGGCAAATTTCTCTTTTTACATAAACACTTTAGTAGAACTTGCCGAATGCCGAGAACGTGTTATATTCAAGGTATGCAACATTTCGCATAGATGCATTGCAGAGTAAATAATCATTTTGACAAGGTATATTGTCTAACAAGATTAGCGTTATGATCATGTTGGATGCGTTATGTTTTTAAGGACATTGGATAGATAAAATAAGAGTTGTGAACTTGCACTCAGGACGTGCAAAAGCACATACCCCGCCGAGGAAATACTATGGCAAGCTTAACACCGCTACAAGAAACCTACTGTCGCTGGGATTCGACCCCACCTCATCAAGCAGACGTCCTAGAAGGATTGGCACAGTTAGTCACGGTGAACTTACTTGGCATTCACGATACGATGCAGATGATTCATCGTGAGGTCTTGCTCAAAACCCTCGGTTTTACTCAAGAACAATCCAACCGAATCTTAGAAAAGCCACTGGTGCAAACTTTATTTCATCATGGATATAGTTTTGCGCAAAATTATGGGACGCACATCTTGGCGCCTGCTTTGCGCCATATCAATTTCCGTTTTCCAAAACTCCAAGAAAAAACCATGTCGCCTGCGATGCACTATCTGGTCGGTGCGATCAATGGTGTGATGGGCAACTATCTGCGTAGTCATCACAACCCGATCGCCCTACCGATGGTGTTTTATGATCACTATGGGCAATTGCAAAAAGGAGATTTGAAAGGTCGTGTGGTCATTTTGGTACATGGTCTATGTATGAATCACCTGACTTGGGCGAAAGGTAGCCACGCAGGCATTGGTGAGCACCTACTTGCTCAGCGTGATAACAACACCATCATTTATCTGAACTACAACACTGGACGTCGCATTTCTGCCAATGGCAAAACCTTTGCACGTCAGATCGAAGACTTATTGCAACGAAATCCTGAGATTACCAGTATCGATCTGATTGGTCACAGTATGGGCGGTCTAGTATCACGTAGTGCGCTGTTCTACGGCAAACAAAATGTACACCATTGGATCAACAAAGTTGGCAATTTGGTCTGTATCGGCTCACCGCATCATGGTGCTGTGCTTGAGCGCCTTGGCTTTATGCTTCAGGATCGTTTAGGGCGTTTCCCGATTCTCAATCGTATTGGTCGCCTTACACAGATTCGAAGCGACGGTATTCTCGACTTACGCTACGGAAGTGTCCGTGATGATGATTGGGAACACCTTGAAGTCCGTACAGGTACGCTGACCGATGTGCGTAAAACAGCACCTTTACCACGCCGCATTAATAGCTTCTTGGTCGCAGGCACCATTGAAACTAAACCAAAACAATCCAAAGCTTTAGAAGTGGTTGGCGACTATTTGGTGAGTGTCAGTAGTGCACTTGGTGAACATCCAAATCCAAAATATCAACTCAATGTGCCTGAGCCACACAAAGCGGTTTTCTATGGTTTAAACCACATGGAAATCCAGTATCACTCACAGGTCGCTGAACAGATCACACGTTGGTTTTATCCTGAGAATTTGTCTGAACCGACGAAGCGTATCGAAAATCTCACACAAGCTGATCACGAACATTTGCAAAGCAAAGAAATGTATGAGATGGCAGGAATCGTCGAAACCTAATGCAGTCCAACAAATCAGGCTTTTCGCCTGATTTTTCTATACTGCGCTTTTTTAGATTATTCCTTTTAAACTTTTCTTTTAAACTTTTCTTTTAAACCAATCATTGATTAAAAAATTACCAAAGCACAGCACAACCCTTGTGCATTGTTACACCCATTACATCTTATATTTTTTAAAACTTTACGATTCCTGTTAGTTTAAATTTTATACCAAGACCAACGATCTTGGATGACTTAAATAATGTTCCCAATAATTAATCTCTAAACTCATTGTTTAAATGTTTTTTGAGATCAATTATTTTTTGATCATAAAACAAGGAGTTGTATCATGTCAGTTGCTAAGAATGTCGAGATTAGTAGTAGCTCAAGCAAGAGTTTTGAAGATGCTATTCAGCAAGGTATTGCACGTGTCAATAAGACGGTGAAAAATGTAGAAGGTGCGTGGATCAAAGAGCAAAAAGTACGTATTAAAGACGGTAATATCAGTAGCTATAATGTGATGATGATCGTCAGTTTCATTATTGATGGCGATGATGATTTAAAATAAGTTGTACGTAGTTTCGTGCTGTAAACTCACAAATCACAGATAATCTAAACCGAGCACAGTGCTCGGTTTTTTGTGCTCATTTTTGATGATTTAAATTTCTCTATTTAAAGCATGATAAAATTTTACCGATATGCCATTCGATCAATGCAATTTCCCTACTAATTCATGCCAAATCGCCTTATTCAGCCAGAAAATCCAAACAATGAATTCGCACAACTTGTAGGAAAAGTGACTACAGACAGTGCGCATTATCAGCAGATTTTTAGCCAAAATTTACTGAAATGGTTTGCACAGCACGGTCGCCATGATCTACCGTGGCAGGTCAAAGATGATTCCTACAAAGTGTGGGTATCTGAAATCATGCTTCAGCAAACTCAAGTGAAAACCGTGTTGCGTTATTTTGATCGTTTTATGGTGCGTTTTCCGACAGTGCAAGATTTGGCAAAAACAGAATGGGACGAGGTTGCACCGTATTGGGCAGGTTTGGGCTATTACGCACGTGCTCGCAATCTACATAAAGCCGCTCGGCAAGTCGTTGCTCAAGGCAGTTTACCAACTGATTTAGACGGTTGGATGGCGCTTTCAGGCGTAGGTCGGTCAACCGCAGGCGCACTGATGTCACTCGGCTTGGGACAATTTGGTGTGATTTTAGATGGCAATGTGAAACGTGTGCTATCTCGTTTTTTTGCTATTTCAGGTGATTTGAGTAGCTCAAAAAATGATAAATTGCTTTGGCAACTTGCCACTGCACTCGTCCCTGAAACCGATCATGCAGCATATACCCAAGCAATCATGGATCTTGGCGCAACTATATGTACACCCAAAAAACCGCTGTGTATCTACTGTCCGATGCAAACAAATTGCCAAGCTTTCGCACAAGATCGGGTGCTTGATTTTCCACAGAAAAAATTTAAGAAAGCTGTTCCAATTAAACATGCGGATGTACTGATTATTGAATTTAAGAATCAATGGTTATGGTACAAACGCCCTGAGCAAGGCATTTGGGGGGGACTGCATTGTTTACCGATCATTGAACAAAGCCGTGAGAAAACCAATGCGCAGAAAGATGAATTTAAAATTCTGATCGAAAATTATGGATTGCAAGAGTCTGATATCGTACAGATTAAACATCAATTTACCCATTTTACTTGGCTTTTGAATTGTCATCGTTTTATCGTTACAGCAGATCACGCGAAACAATTACAGCAACAGTTTTCAGCGCAATATTATGCTATACAAGACTTAGAAAATGTAGCGATTCCCACTGCGATGCAAAAAGTCGTTAATCATTTTAAAATGGTTTAGATGGATTAATGCAGTAAAAGAAAAGGATATTTCAAACGATGCCACAAACTCGTCAATGCAATGATTTCAACATTCTAAAGCGATTGATTCATTTTTTTACCGTTTTTACATTTGCCATATTGGTCGTTGCTTGTGCCTCAAAACCAGTGAAACGCACGCCACTTGACCCATCCAAAGTACAACAACTACAACGCCAAAACTTGGCAACTCGTCTTCCAGTCCCTGTGAAGGGCGTATCTCGCAAGGCATTACGTGATACATGGGGTGCATCCCGCAGTAGTGGTCGAACCCATGAAGGCATCGACATCATGGCAGAACATGGTACCAAAGTGTATAGCACCACATCAGGCATCATCGCTGATATGAAAGACAATCGCTTGGGTGGCAAAGTGATTTGGATTAGAGGACCTGCGGGCTCATGGCATTATTATGCACACCTACAAAAGCACAAACGTGGCTTGGAAGTTGGCGATACGCTACGCAAGGGTGATTTGATCGGCTATGTCGGGAGTACAGGCAATGCAAGTCGTACTGCACCACATTTACATTATGGGATTTATTTGGGTGGTAAAGGGCGTAATGCTGTAAACCCTTATCCTTATTTGCGTTAAAATACTTTGAATTTCCAATTGTTAAAAATCAAACGATATGAATACTGAACAGCTCGTTGAGCGTCTGATTACATTTGCTGAAGCAGGTAATCAACAGAAAATCCAACTGGCGAATGGTTCGACCATTCAAGGTTGGGTAATGGAGATCACCGATGAAGCCCTACTGATTAGCTCGGGCTATTCGGATAAAGTGGGAAAAGATCAATGGATCAACCATCAAGACTTAATCACTGCAGAATTGTTCTATTGGGATAATCAAAATGATATGTGGAGCTTATTTATTTTTAATAAATAGTGGCTGCTTATTTTGTCTGCATACAACAAGCAAAAATATTGTTGAAATATTTTAGATTTGCTGGCTTCCTTTGGACAATGCACATCATTTCTGAAATACTCCTATGCTTGGAAAGTGTTAAAATACCCACACTCAATTTTAACCATATACTTTTCCATGCCCGAACTCCCTGAAGTCGAAACCACCAAATCCAGTCTTGAGCCACTTCTCGGATTGCGTTTAGTCGATGTCACGGTGTATCAATCATCGTTGCGTTGGGCTGTGCCTGACGATCTTTCACAACTCATTGGCTTAACACTCAATCATTTAAGTCGTCGCTCAAAGTACATCATCGCCGATTTTGAGGGAAAACAGATGCTTTGGCATCTCGGCATGTCAGGTAGCTTTCGCCTCTGCGAACCCAACACTACGTTACGAAAGCATGATCATGTGGTCTTTGATTTTGGCGATATTCATCTGCGTTACCACGATCCACGACGCTTTGGTTGCTTGCTTTGGCTGGATCAAATGCATCAAGAAAAATTACTGGATTCACTTGGTCCAGAACCCTTATCGGATAATTTCAACGCAGATTATTTATTTGAAAAATTAAAAACCAAACAAGTCGCCATTAAAGTCGCTTTGATGGACAATCATATTGTGGTCGGTGTGGGCAATATCTATGCCACAGAATGTCTTTTTAACACCGCGATTCACCCTGCTCAGCCTGCCAATAGTTTAAGCCAAGCGCAGGTAATTGCTTTGGTCGCAGAGATTAAAAAAGTCTTAGCACATGCCATCCAACTCGGTGGCTCGACCTTGCGAGATTATACCAATGCAGGTGGTGAGAATGGTTATTTCCAACAGACCTTACTTGCCTATGGGCGTGTCGGCGAGATGTGTGTCAACTGCGAAACACCGATCGAAAATATCAAACTCGGACAACGAGCCAGTGCATTTTGTCCGCAATGTCAGCCTTTGAAAAAGGTAAAGATAAAAACAACCGCAACAAAATCGAAGAAAAAGGTGACTCAAGTCAGTGCGAAAAAAACAAAAGGAGTGGTTAAATGAAGACTGCGATCGTTCGCCATATCTTGGTCAAAGACAAAGCACTTGCCGAAGCGCTTAAGCAAAAAATCCTCGCAGGTGCAGATTTTGCCAAGATCGCAAAGCAACATTCCACCTGTAACTCCGCAAAACGTGGTGGTGAACTCGGCGAGGTCAAGAAAGGACAACTCGTTCCAGTAATTGATAAATTAGTTTTTAGCGCAGAAGAACGCAAACTGCATGGCCCCATCAAAAGTCAATTTGGCTTTCATTTGCTTGAAATAAAATTCCGAATGGATGGTTTTCGCTAGTTTATTTTTGAGTCAAATAATAGAAAATTTATTGAAACTAATGCACAAATCAGTCGTGTAAGTTTTTCATGATATAGACCCACGCATCAACACACTGTCCTTTATCATCAAAACCTTGTACTTTGACGCGTTGATATTGTAAACCTTCAAACTCATCCAACATCGGCAAATGCGCATCCAGCTGATCATGTATAAAAAACAAGCCTTCGACTTGAGCTGCAATAGGATCAAGGACGATCGCAGGCAATCCAATATCAGGCCCCCAATCTAAAGTATGAACGACACCGTGCACATAGCCCTTTTGCCAACGCCCACGTAACGGTGCAAGAATATGTTCATTCGGTTGATTTGGTCGTAAGGTACCGTAAACAAATAGCGTATTCATTTCACTCGATATGATCAAATTTTCAGGCATGGTAAACTGAAAACCATAAACTTTCTATTAAAAACTTAGCTCAAGTCAGCTTAAAAGTGACCATAAAAAAACGGCAATGAATGCCGTTTCTTTGTAGCTAAAACTTCAATCCATTATGGTTGTGGGCGGTTTTTCAACTGATCGCGAATTTCACGAAGCAACTCGATGTCTTCAGGTGTTGCCGCTGGTTCAGGCGCAGCTTCTTCTTTACGGCGCATATTGTTCATCGCTTTCACCAGTAAGAACACCACAAATGCCAACAAGATAAAGTTAATTAAGATCGTAATGAAATTACCATAATGGAAGATATTCAAACCTGCTTCTTTGGCAGCTTCTAAAGTTTGAATATTGTTTGGGTTGTCACCCAAGATCACGAACATATTGGTGAAATCTACTTCACCGCCCAAGATCCATGAAATCAAAGGCATAATCACATCTTTGACCAATGAATCAATAATTTTACCAAAAGCGCCACCGATGATCACACCGACAGCCAAATCCATCATATTGCCTTTTAAGGCAAATTCCTTAAATTCTTGTACCATGCCCATGTGCTAAATCTCCAGATTAAAAATTGTTCAGCATTATTTATATTTCTCGAGCAAAGAGAAATTATGATCAATTTACTTGTTTTTCATTTAAACACCAAGAGAGATAGACGCAAATACACAAAAAATATCGATTTGTTCATGTTTTGCAAAAGATTTTTGATTACTTTTAAAAGGTTAATGCCGATATAAACGCTAATAGCGTTTTATTTTAATTATTTTGTCTAGATCGCTTGATTTTACATGCTTTTGCACTTATTAAATTCAATGAAGATAATATTTTAGAGTGTGAATATGCAACCCCAACCAGCGACATTACCTTTACCACAATTCAGTCAAATCAATATTCAACAATTAAAACAAGACATTCTCGATTTGATTCAGCGTGGTTTAAATCTGCTTGCACAAGTCCAAACACCGCAAGATTTTCAGCATAGTTTAAATACCGTTGAGCAATTTGATGAATTTGAAAATCAATTCAGTGAGCTGTTTGGTGTGCTGTCACATCTTAATGCGGTGATGAACACGCCTGAGCTCCGTGAAGTCTATCAATCGCTCTTGCCTGAAATCAGTAACTTTTATACCCAAGCAGGGCAAAATGAAGCGCTGTATCAAACTTATCAATTCATCGCTGATCAAGCCGAATTTGCCAACTTGCGTCCTGCATTGCAAAGTGCTATCCAACATGCCATCAAAGACTTTAAATTGTCTGGTGTGGCACTTCCGCCTGAGAAAAAAGCGATTTATGCGGAAAATGTCGCACGTTTATCTCAGCTTTCTTCAGACTTTTCCAATCATGTACTCGATGCCACGCAGGCATATCATTTGCCACTTGATGATGCACAGCTCAAAGGCATTCCTGCCAGTAGCCAAGCGCTACTGCGTCAGTACGGCGAACAAAAGGGCTTAGATCAAGCGGTGGCAACCCTAGACATTCCTGCCTATCTCGCCATCATGACCTATGCCGATGATCGTGAACTGCGCAAGACCATCTATCATGCCTATACCACGCGCGCCTCAGAGCTTGGCGGTCATGACGAATTTGATAATAGTGCCAACATGCAAGAGATTTTGGCGCTACGTGAATCACAAGCACAGTTACTTGGATTTGCCAATTTTGCCGAATTGTCTTTGGCGAAAAAAATGGCACCAAGCGTAGAGAAAGTTCGTGAATTTCTAACTGATCTTGCCGACAAAGCCAAAGCGCCTGCCAAACAAGAACTGGCGGAAATCCAAGCCTTTGCGGAAAAGGATGGCATTACTGATTTGCAAGCATGGGACACGGCGTATTATGCGGAAAAAATTAAGCAGCAAAATTTCAACCTGTCACAAGAAGCCTTAAAGCCGTATTTTCCAATTCAAAAAGTAGTCAATGGTTTATTCCAAATCGCTGAAAAACTGTATGCAGTGAACATCGTTGAGAAGCAAGCTGACCTTTGGCATCCTGACGCCAAATATTATGAAGTAGAAGAACAAGGTCAGGTGATTGGCGGATTCTACTTTGACCTCTATGCACGTGAAAATAAACGTGGCGGTGCGTGGATGAGTGGCTTCCGTTCTAAAGTCAGAGATCAGCAACTTGATCAAAAGCCTGTGGCGTTTATGGTGTGTAACTTTGCACCACCTGTTGGCAATCAACCCGCACAGCTCACCCATGATGAGATCACCACTTTATTCCATGAGTTTGGGCATGGTTTGCACCATATCTTGACCGAGGCTGATCATATCGGTGTGGCAGGTACGCACGCTGTAGCATGGGATGCGGTGGAATTGCCAAGTCAGTTTATGGAATTTTGGGCGTGGGAAGAGCAAGGTCTAGATTTGATCAGTGCGCATATCGACTCAGGTGCACCACTGGAAAAATCACTGTTAGATGCATTATTTGCCGCACGCTTCTTCCAAACAGGGATGCAGACGTTAAGACAAGTCGAATTTGCCTTGTTTGACTTAGATATTCATGCGCAAAGCCCTGCACCAACAACCGCACAGATTCAGCAGATATTAGATAACGTGCGTGCACAAGTTGCGGTACTCAACACACCACGTGAAAACCGCTTCCAACACAGCTTTAGCCACATTTTTGCAGGCGGTTATGCAGCGGGTTATTACTCGTACAAATGGGCTGAAGTGCTTGCCAGTGATGCGTTTGACCGCTTTGAACAAGAAGGCATTTTTAATGTAGAAACAGGTCAAGCCTTCCGCAAAGCCATTCTCGCTGTCGGTGGACAAGTCGAAGCACTGCAAGCTTTCACCGAGTTTCGTGGTCGTGAGCCAAGTATTGATGCGCTACTACGCCACAATGGTTGGACGAGCGCTTAAATCCACTGTGTGGGCGTCGCATTTTGGCAATGCCTTTAAATCTTTTGAAAGATTGGACGAGGTGTAGTGAATTCGCTACACTTAGCCATGATCCATTGATCACAAAGCTTCGTACTGTAAACCCGTGCTTTGCTGCGCATCAAGTCATGGTAAAAATCAATTGTAAAAGTCATAGGTTGTATTCATGAAACGACGTTTTATCGCAGGGGCGAAATGCCCAAAATGTCAGGCACAAGATCGTGTCGTTATGATCACCACCCATGATGATGAATGGATCGAATGTGTCGAATGTGACTATACAGAGCAACGACCTAGCGAAGACAGCTATGTCGAGCCTGAAGCGCCTGACGATATTGGGGTGATACAATTTAAACCACGGCAACACAAATAATTTTAGTATCTACGGAAGACATTATGTCGAGTGAAAGTTCAAATAAAAACTTATGGATCATTATCGGTGTAATTTGCCTCGTTGTTTTGGCGATCGCAGCCTACATCGGTTTGCAAGACAATCAACCTGCCAAAAGTGCGACAACAACAGAAGAGTCAGCAGTTCGTCCACTCGAAGAACACAGCTTAAGTGATGAACAGCTGACAGATATTGCCAAGCAATCCACAACACAAACTGAGCAAATGCAGGAAAATAGTGAAGAATTTGCGGCCTTAGTAGATGAGTCGCTGGTTGAACAGCCGATCGCTGAAGATCAAGCGCTACAAAAAGACGAAATTGCGCAACTTGAGGAAGTCCAAAAGCAACTGGGTGAACAAAAAGTTTTGCTTGAACAACAACATCAAGATGCCGATAAATTGCTTGAACTGAAAGAGCAACAACTTGCAGAGCTCGAGGCACAATTGCAAAATTCTGAAAATACGCAAACTTCAGTACAATAATTCACTAAAATTAATCCACAACATAAGAAACATCGCATCATTTAAGAATTTCGGTACAATATAGTCGAAGAAATTGATTTCTGATACAAGGCAACTGAGCGAATATGTACAAATAGTACTGCGAACGAGGTTAACGCTTTAGCAGGAATTAAGTTCTCAGACTATAGCGATTATTGTGCCAACTTTCTAATATGCATGACAGCACCTCCAATATCCGTACTGCGCTCTATCTCTTAGCAATATCCGCCTTTCTTTTTGCGACGATGGGCGTACTGATTCGCCTTGCCTCTCATACGGTTGATAATGCCACGATCGTATTTTTTCGTAATGCGATCGGATTGATTTTTATTTTTCCATTGGTCATTCGATCAGGTTTTCAAAATCTAAAAACGCAAAAGCTGTGGATGCATACATGGCGTGCAGTGATCGGTCTGATTGCGATGTATGGCTTTTTCTATGCTATTGCACATATGAACTTGTCCAATGCGATGGTATTTACCTACTCTTCACCAATTTTTATTCCTTTAGTGGCCTGGTTATTTTTAAAAGAACGCATTACGTCATGGATGCTCATCACCTCTATCTTGGGCATGATCGGCGTACTTTTTGTGGCAAAACCTGATACTGGTTTATTTAATACTTTGTCTGCGATTGGGATCACCGCTAGCTTCTGTGCTGCCATGGCATTCGTCACGGTTCGTGCATTGACCAGTACTGAGCCACCCGTGCGTATCGTATTCTATTTTTGCTCAATCGCCACCATCATTTCTGCGGTACCCATGTTTTGGCATTGGCGTGCATTCGATATGATGGAAATGATTTATCTCGTTGGTGCAGGCGTTTTGGCAACCTCAAGTCAGCTCTGCATGTCACATGCCTATAAGCTCGCACCTGCGGGTCAGATCGGTCCTGCGAATTATTTAGCAATTATTTTTGCAGGGATATGGGCAGCTTTGCTTTGGCAAGAATATCCTGATGTACTCAACGTCATTGGTTTTAGTGTAATTTTTATTGCGTTATTGATGTGTTCGCCACAGATTCGGCGCAAAGTACAACGTCTATTTTCATAGCGACTTTTCTTTTAACAGCTTCACAACTGCTAAAATATCTACTCTTTTAATCAAAAAAAAAGCATCCGAAGATGCTTATTTTTTTGTTATTGATGTTCAAATTTTTTCAATTACCACACTTTACTGATACCAACCAAATAGCTTGAGTAAGTATGGAATAAAGGTCACGATCAACATCGCAGGGAACATCACCATCAGTGGTAACAACCAGCGCTCAAATCGATAGTAGAACGACTTGTGACGGACTTCTGCATCGGCTTCTGCGACCTCGGCATCACCAATGGATTGCCTTGCGAGAAGCTGATTCAACGCAACTGGTGGAGATACATAACCCAATTCAAAGCTGATCAATGCGATCATCCAGAAGTGAACTGGTTCAATGCCGTAGGAGTAGGCCACTGGCGCAACTGTTGCAGAGATCAAGATCACCGCACCGAATGGATCCATCACCATACCGACGAAGACCATCAGCATTGCCAAGATGGCTAGCGCAACAACGATGCTACTTAAGTCGGTTGGCATCACTTCCATGATTTCGATACGTTCGAGATAACCACCAACGCTCACAGACAGCGCCATCAGCATAATCAATGCACCGATGTGACCAATGGTTTCGAAGGTTGCAAAACTCACTGACTTGAAGAAACCAATGCGTTCACGTGGCTCTGGTGTCGGCGCATTGGCATGCTCATAATCTTTTAGAGACTCATCCCAATGTCCAGTTGCAGGTTGTGGCTCAGGTGCTTTACGCAATGAATCAAACAATACCAATGCCAACAAGATGATCGGCATGATCACTTGCGCAGTGAACTCGTTCAAGTTGGTATCCAGTACAAACTTGTAGAACGCCCATACAGCAACCGCAATTACGATATATGGTGAAACAGGAACGATCGCTTTCGCAGAGTTCGGCAATGCCACCATCGGCGATGCAATACGGAATTTCTCTTTTGCCAAAATCAAGGAAATGATCAAGAACAATGTCGAGGTGAGCAAGAAGACATAAATACCATAATGGTAAAGCAGATCCGTCGTCACTTCTTTGTTCAGTGAGGCAATCACCACGATCAATAGACATGGACGAAGTACCACACCCATCGAACCTGACATCGCAGCCGCAGCGATCGCATATTGACGACGACCGCCCGCATTCCATACTTCACGGTAGATGATTGCACCCGCCGCAATAACGAAGATACCTGATGCGCCTGTATACGCTGTCGGCAATGCCGCAGCCAAGAGAATCAACCACGTCAACGTCTCAGGTGCAAAATTCCAAGGGCGCAGAATATTCAAAAACAAATCAACAACACGTGTCCGCTTGAGCAACATACCTACCCAAATAAACAACGACAAACTCAAGAAGATGTTTGAGAACTCAATGAGTTGTCCCAAATAAATCGCTTGCCCCATCGGATAGTTCATCAAGAAGGTAAAGCTGATTCCTGTAGAAATCGCCATATAGGCATACAGCGGAACACTGAGTAATGCCAGTCCAAAACTACCACCTTCTTTGGTTGGCGTAGGCGATTTAATCAATTTATATAGACTGATTAATGTCAATAAACTGAATAATCCGATCCATATCCAATAAATCAACTGCAAGCCAAATGGCACATGCACACCAGCATTCATTGCCGAGTTGTATTGGAAAATACAAGCACTGGTCAAGAAGGCATTGGCAATAATCATTGCTACGCCGTAGACTTTATAATCAATTTTGGTGCTCGGCGCGCGTAATCCAATGTGATGCACATTGAATGTCGTGATGATCGAGGCGATTGCCACCATAATCATCAACAGCAGCGCACGATATTCTGTACCAAATTTAAAGATGCCGAAGAACGTCGTTTCGAAAGTTCGATAGGCTCTAACACTTGGATTTTCATCAATATGCGTGACGATCTGATCATAGAATTGATGCTTCTCTTCGCATGATGCTTGCCCTGCGATGATCGAGTTCCGTACTTCTTCCTCAGATGCTACACCAAAGAAGTCTGCGAACTCATCATTCTTATTCGCTTCCATTTGGCGTTGTACAGCAGCGTCAATATCAATATTGCGCTCACAGCTCGGTAGTTGTGGCTCGGCACGTAAAAATGAATACTGCATTCCTGTATCAGGATCACCGTACATTTGCTCACCGACACGCAAAAGCTGTCCGTGAATCATCTCACCTGTCCCGATAACCAAAGTCAGAAGCAATAAGAAAAAGATGGCAATGGTTGATAACCATTCAAATCCGTTACGTGGTTTCCCCGGATCAATCTTGTGCGCATCATGATGATGCTGATTACTATCTTGCATAAGCGTCCTATTCTTACAAATGCGTCAGAGAAGCTCAATTTCTCTGTGATGACATTTGCTTGTTGTTATTACATCCTTCAGATGCCGATCCCGACATCCATTTCCAGTTAATATATAATTTGCAGTATTTCGAGCAATTTGAAAATAGCCATTTTCAATTTATTTGCGTTTATTTAGTCAACTCTTGCCAATCTGAAAGAGCGACTTCCTAACTCAATATACCAGTCGTAACGCCCATTTTTTCATTAAACGATTCCATACTAAAATCATCATCAGCAACACAATACTTGTCAGCACACCGAGTTGATGCGCTTCGATCAAGATCGGACTGCCGATCAACTGCATGGTCGCAGAAATCTCCCCAACGGTGGCTTCCCATAACAGCTTGATAATCAAACCTGCAAGTATAAGCACTGAAAATAAACGTTCGTGTGGAAATTGTAGACAAACTAGCGCTGCCATGGCATATAAACCATGTAAAACGCCTGAAAACCCAGCATAGGCTTCAATCTGTGGGAAACACCAATAAAAACCCAAACTAATCATTAAGGGTAAAACAATAATAAAAAGTAGGATTAATCGAACACGGATTTTATGAAAAATAAAAGGGAAGCAGACAAAGGCGATCAGATTGAGTAAGTAGTGAACCCATCCCACATGCACCCAATGTGCGGTGATCAATCGCCACGTCTGAGACAGCATCAATTCACGTAAGTAGATAAAAAAATCAGGCAAAAACTGCAAAATTGCACCCAGCGTTGCGCTGAGTACAATTAACATTATTTTGCCTTGTTCTGATTTCATTCGCTACCTTTGGCTTGATTCTCTATGACCTGAGTTCATGGTAGCAGAATTTTACTCTGCAGTTTGATCCTCAGACTCCACAGCACCTTCATCAACGGCTTCTTCCGCAGGTGTTTCATCTGCTATCGCTTCGTCTTCACTCATTGCTTCTTCGGTATCTTCAACTGCTTCAGTTTCAACCACTTCCGCTTCAACCGCTGATACATTTGGATCGGCTTCTAACGCTTCAAATAAATCATCGCCAAAGTCACCTAAGCCATCATCAGGTGTTTCATCCCAGAATGTGGTGTAGCCACCATCTGCCATACGTACGCCTGTGTTTTCAGTCCAATAACGGTCTGCAACCGAACGCACCATCATACCTGCCATGGTATTGACTAAGCGATAGTCTGGATTCACAGCCTTACCTTCGCCAATCGAATTACCATACGCACGAAGTGCCTCACGGATACGAGCAGGATCACCGCTTGCTTGTGCTGCGACTGCATAGAGTGCATGTGGTAGACGCACACCCGTACGTTCGCCGATTGCCATAGAGTCACGTAATGTTTGCTGTGGATCAGGCTTGCCTTCTTCAGCACCTGGTAAAAGTTGCCAAATCACGGCACGTGTTGCATTTGGTGTGCCCCAAAATTTCTCATTATCCAAACATGCCATACCACGCTCAACAATCGCAGCGATGTCTTTCGGCACTTCGACTTCACCGCCAGAGTTAATATCGTTGGTCACAGCCTGCAGACCGCTCAACATGCCAAGCAGATAAACCGTTTTATCTAAATCTTTTTTCATCGTTGGGCATGAGTCACCCAAACGGAAGTTGTATTTGGTTTCCCAACGCTCTGCAAAAAGTTGATAACCCGCATATTGACGCTGTGCAGCGATCGCAGCCCAACGCTTTTGCTCAATACGGGCATCTTGTGCTTCTGCAACATTGCCTGCCTTGGCTGCACGTAGATAGCGCAGCTCAGAGTTTAATGCTTCAGTTTCGGCACAAAGTCCTGCAGAGGTGTACAGTAAAACTGCCATTTTAGTTGGATCGGCACCCATGTCTTTAGTTGACATAATCGCTGGCGTCAAAGCATTCCCTGATGCACATGCCATGTCGGCATCATCCATAGCTAGGATTGGCGGTACGATATGATTTTCACTAAAACGTAGTGCAATATTTGCCCCTGACTTAATGATGTGCGAACACCCCGTAAAAGTCACCGCAACAGTCATCGCAAGCGCCACACCCTGGCACAACTTCTGAACCTTAGGCATAAATAGACGTCCTCTATCTCAATATTTTTTTGATGTCCCTAACCACTCACCATAGCAAAGCTTATTGTTGTTGAAAAGACCGCTTTGCAAGTGTTACTTGGCAGTATAGTCAATTTACCGCTCAGATCAAATATTCTACAGCATTATTTTTTTATTCTAGGCATAAAAAAACAAGCCTATGGGAGAATAGACTTGTTTTTTGTACAACTTAAAGCATGGAATGCTGATTTTAAGAATGTTGATGATCTAACATTTCACGAAGTACAGTGCCAGCACGACCAATGACGATTGCAAGAACAATGGCTAGCAGGACGAAAAGATAAGTTGGAATAATCATTTCACTCACCTCTATCTCAGTTGATAAGTTTTTATACTATCCAAAAATAATTTCAACCCAAGCCATTTTGTCTAACAATTTGCCTATATCGAATCAAAATGTGGAATAAAACACAAATTGATAAATTATCGAAACATCAGGCTCATTACACCGCACCGCTTTTCTCGCCAATGATTTAACCGATTAGAGGGTTCTAGAAATCAACTCTTTCATGATCTCATTGGTGCCTGCATAAATACGATTGGCTCGGTTGTCGATATACGCTCGAGCGATTGGGTACTCAAGCATATAGCCATAACCACCATGCAGCTGCACACATTCATCGACGACTTTGGAGAACATATCCGAAATCTTATACTTCGCCGCCGCCGCCGCATCAATGCCGAGTTTTTCTTCGAGTTGAAGCTCCATACAACGATCCAAATAGGCACGACAGAAATCTATCTCGGTACGTAGTTCCGCCAGTTTAAAGCGTGTATTTTGGAAGCTTGCTACAGCTTTCCCAAAGGCTTTGCGCTCTTTGGTGTATTGAATAGTATGTGCAAGGGCTGCTTCTGCACCTGACTGACAGATGATCGCTACCAACATACGCTCCCATGCGAGCTCTTTCATCAACATCATAAAGCCCATGCCTTGCATACCAAGTAAGTTTTCTTTTGGCACTCGGACATTATCAAAAAAGAGTTCGCAAGTATCTTGGCCTTTCATCCCGACTTTTTTGAGTGGCTTGCCTTTGCTAAAGCCTGCACGATCCGCTTCAACGATGATCAAGGATAAATTCGCCGAACCTTTTTCTTCTTTACCTGTTTTGCAGACCACGATCGCCATATCGCAAAGATAGCCATTGGTGATAAAGATTTTTGAACCATTAATAATATAGTCATCGCCATCAAGCTCTGCGGTAGTACGCACCGCTTGCAAATCTGAACCTGTACCCGGCTCAGTCATGGCAATCGCTGTGACGGTTTCACCTGATGCCATTTTCGGTAGCCAGTGGCTTTTTTGTTCTTCATTACCAAAGTTATTAATGTAATTGGCAACGATATCAGAGTGCAGTGAGAAGCCTGTACTGGAGTCCATCGCATAGGCTTGTTCTTCGATCAAAATCATACTGTACAAACGATCCACACCTGAGCCACCGTACTGCTCAGGCATGGTCGCACAGAGCAAACCGAGCTCACCCGCCTTGTTCCACAAGTCACGATCAACATGCTGTTGTGTTTCGTATTTTTCGATATTTGGCACGACTTCTTTTTCATAGAAGCGACGCACCGTGTCACGAAAGGCATCGTGTTCAGCATTAAATAAATTGCGGGGAAGCATATTGGCAATCGGACGAATCGCACCTTCAGACATAACAAATCCTTGTATTCAAAAAATATCTAAAAACATTCAATCTTTAAAACGTGAAAATTTTCACTATTCAATTCGCCATTTAGTTAAAAGCATCGTTCGAGATCAAACAATGCGCACAATGCTCAAATCCAAAAGAGAACTGGCAGATTTTGCCAAGACCACTATTCAGGTAAATTCAGTCAATCCAATGCAGAAAGTCAGAGAAATATGGAAAAATGGTTTACAATTTCAAAAAATTGATCGGTTGAATGCCGATTCATTCATTTAGGATATGTTATGTCAGTCGAACCTACTTTAGAACAGCGCAAAGTCATCTACCGTGCCCGTCGTGGCTTAAAAGAGTTGGATATTTATTTTGATCCTTATGTGAAAAATCAATACTTAACAGCGCCAGCTGATGAGCAAGCTTTATTTGAAGCATTGGTTGAACAAGAAGATCCTGATTTGCTTGATTGGTTTATGGCAGTGTCTGAGCCTGAGAATAAAGCGTTGCTTGATTTGATTGCAAAGATGAAAAATATCGTGCACAGCAACTAACTCTTTTCCATCAGAATTTTCAAAAATTTGTAATATGGTTGTGAAATATGGATGTTTCAAATCTACATATTCAACTTAAAGTCAGTTTTTATAAGCTACTGATTCATCTTGGCTTATTAACTACTTTATTTGTGCTTACGTTACAAACCATGCCAAGTGTTTGGGCGTTCTTATTGACCGTCGTAGCAGGTTTCTTATCCTTATTTTTTAGAAATCGTTCACCCATTACAGCAATGGCACATTTAGATCAAAATACATGGACGTTGGCACAAACCAGTTCGCAAAAACTTAAAACGACGCAAGCCAATACACAACAGCAAGCCGAATTACGATCTATTCAATCCTTTGGTGCATTATTGCTTTTTCAATTTGTGAATCATGAGGAAAAGGCGATTCATCTGTGGATTGCCAAAGATCAAGTTTCCCCTGTTGATTGGAAAAAACTCAAACAATTACAACTATTGAATTAGCGGATTCAACCCACGCTCAGCCCATTAAAAAACCACCCCAAAGGATGGTTTAGATATGAGCATGAAAAATGCTTTAACAATACTTAGAATAAAACACGTACTCGTATTGTACCTTCAACATTTTGCAAAGTGTCTAGTGCTTCTTGTGATGCTGATGCATCGACATCCATCACCAAATAACCGACATCACCTTTGGTCATCAATGATTGACCTGAGATGTTGATGCCTTGCTCAGCGAATAGTGTGTTGATTTTAGACAAAACACCTGGGACATTCTTGTGAATGTGCAATAAACGATGTTGACCTTCAGTCAAAGGCAATGCGATTTCTGGGAAATTCACTGCAGACAAAGTCATGCCCTTATCAGAGTAAGCGACGAATTTCTCACCCACTTCAAGACCGATGTTCGCCTGCGCTTCCATGGTTGAACCACCGACGTGTGGCGTCAAGATCACATTGTCTAGACCACGTAGCGGAGACTGAAACTCTTCACCATTGGCTTTTGGCTCTTTCGGGAATACATCCACTGCCGCACCTGCCAAGTGACCTGATTTTAAGGCATCTGCCAAATCTTCGATCACTACACAGGTACCACGGGCAGCATTCATGAAGATTGAACCTTTTTTCATTTGCGCAAATTGTTCTTTGGTAAAGAAGTAACGTGTAGACGGTACATCAGGCACATGCAATGAAACTACATCTGCATTAGAAAGCAATTCACCCATTGAACTGACTTGACGTGCATTCCCAAGTGGTAGCTTCGTTACGACATCATAATAGATCACGTGCATACCCAAACTTTCTGCGATCACAGAAAGTTGCGATCCAATCGAACCATAACCAACGATACCTAAGGTCTTCCCACGGGTTTCAAAAGAACCCACAGCAGACTTGTCCCAACCACCACGGTGACAGACCATATTCTTTTCAGGGACACGACGAAGTAGTAAGATCGCTTGCGCCAAGACCAACTCTGCAACTGAACGGGTATTCGAATACGGTGCATTAAATACCGGAATACCACGCGCCATAGCGGCTTTCAAGTCTACTTGGTTGGTACCAATACAGAAGCAACCAATGGCAATCAATTTATTCGCTGACTCAATGACCTCTTCAGTCAACTGGGTACGTGAACGAATCCCAACGAAATGGGCATCTTGGATCGCCTCTTTCAGTTCATCACCTTCAAGCGCAGTTTTACGATAATCGATATTGGTATAACCTGCTGCGTTCAAAGTATCGATGGCATTTTGATGCACACCTTCTAACAAGAGGAAACGAATTTTATCTTTTGGAAGTGAAAGTTGGCTCATCACGACTCCGCTACAAAGGCCAAAAATTGAATCGCAGTATGATATCATATACCACTGATTTTGAATCATGTCTTTTTCATCGATTATTTGGGTTGAGCCCTATGAATGCTTCTGTCAATTTACCGCCTGATTTTCTTACCGCTATCCAAAACATTGTCGGTGAACAACGTGTCAAAACTGACACCGACGCACTGATGACCTGGGGTAAAGACTGGACCAAACATTTTGAGCCAAACCCAAGTGTGATCGTGTTCCCAAGCACCACACAAGAAGTGGCGGATTTAGTTAAAATAGCCAATCAATTCAATATCGCCATCACACCATCTGGCGGTCGCACAGGCTTATCTGCGGGTGCTGTCGCAGCCAATGGCGAAATGGTGATCAGCCTTGATCGCATGAATAAAGTGCTGAACTTCTACCCTGCCGATCGCATGGTACATATTCAAGCCGGTATGGTGACTGAGCAATTGCAAGACTACGCAGAGTCGCAAGGTTTATATTATCCAGTCGATTTTGCCTCGGCAGGCTCAAGTCAGATCGGTGGCAATATCGGCACTAACGCAGGCGGCATCAAAGTCATCAAATATGGTATGACGCGTAACTGGGTACTTGGTTTGACCGTGGTCACAGGCAAAGGCGATGTATTACACATTAATAAAGGCATGATCAAAAATGCTACAGGCTATGCGCTACAGCATTTATTTATCGGTGGTGAAGGCACACTGGGCATCGTCACGGAAGCAGAAATCAAACTGGAACGTCAACCGCAAGACTTACAAGTTTTGGTGCTTGGTGTGCCAGACTTCGATGCGGTGATGCCTGTATTACACGCTTTCCAAAGCAAAATTGATCTGACTGCATTCGAGTTCTTCGGTGAAGTCGCCATGCAAAAAGTCCTTGATCACGGTCATGTACAACGTCCATTTGAAAGTCAATGTCCGTTCTACGTGTTGCTTGAGTTTGAAGCGCCGTTTGAGCCAATCATGGATAAAGCGATGGAATTATTTGAGCATTGCATGGAACAAGGTTGGGTGCTTGATGGTGTAATGAGCCAAAATCTTGAGCAAGTACAGAATCTTTGGCGACTACGTGAAGATATTTCCGAGTCGATTGCACCATTTACGCCATATAAAAATGACATTTCCGTGTTAATTACCCATGTGCCTGCATTTATTGCTGAGATCGACCAAATCGTGACAGAGAATTATCCTGATTTTGAGATTTGTTGGTTTGGGCATATTGGCGATGGCAATTTGCACTTAAACATTCTCAAACCTGCGGATTTATCTAAAGATGAATTTTTCGCGAAATGTCAGGTGGTGAATAAGTATGTCTTTGAAATCGTGAAAAAATATAACGGCTCAATCTCGGCGGAACATGGTGTAGGTATGACCAAAAAGCCGTATCTCGACTACACCCGTTCAGACACTGAAATCGGTTATATGAAAGCCTTAAAACAAGTCTTTGATCCAAATAATGTGATGAACCCAGGTAAGTTGTTTGATTTGTAATCTACGCACTTCGATCTACAGAGATTGAAATGCATACGAAAAGTTGCCAGAAGCGTATCTGTTGATGCGCTCTGCTAACAAAGCAACCTCACAAGTAAAATATCATTATATGTAAATGTTATTTTTTTGATTGTTCAGAGTGAAACAATAAAGCTCATCCAAGAGAAATTATTGAGGCTATTACTGAAACTATTGACAAACTATCCATTAAAGCAAGCCCTTTAACCTTTGTATATTTAAGCTTAACTAACTATCCTCGATATACAATACTCAGTTAATGCTAAATTAAATACTTAGACCTCTTAGATATAGGGTCTGTCGTACTTCGAAGAACAACTAGAAAGTTCTACATAATTTGTAATTTATCATAGATCACTGACTATCTGTAGGATATATGAAAATTGACTTATGCACAGAATTCTGTACAATTAAAACCATAAGAATTTCTTACTGCTATTTGATATAGCTTAGATATGAGAGATAGAGCTATGCATGTATTTACATATACCGATGCACGTAACAATTTCAAATCTGTTTTAGATAAAGTCATTGATGATGCAGACGTTGCCTTAATAACACGAAAAGAAGGCGAGCATGCTGTCGTCATGGGGCAAGACCATTACGATAGCCTAATGGAAACGCTATACCTCCTATCATCTCCAAATAATGCCATGCGTTTAAATGAATCCATCGCTCAATTGCGTGCAGGTCAAACCAAACAAAAAGAGTTGATTGAGGACGATGAATCGTAACATTGAATGGACTGACCATGCTTGGGATGAATATCTCTTTTGGCAAACTCAGGACAAAAAGATACTCAAGCGTATCAATACCTTAATTAAAGAATGTCAAAGAATGCCTTTTGAAGGCACAGGAAAACCCGAACCACTAAAAGCAAATCTTTCAGGGTTTTGGAGTCGCCGAATTGATGAAAAGCACCGATTAGTTTATGAAGTGACAGATGAGCGAATATCTATTATTCAATGTCGATTTCATTATTAGATTGTGTGGGTATTTTACCGTTCAAAAGCCTTAAATAAAAAATCCCAAGCATTCACTTGGGATTTGAAAGACTTAAGAACTTACAAAATCGTTAGATGCGTTTTGGCAAATGACTGACCCAAGTTAGCAAATTATTCGCATCATTCGTCCGAGCTGAGCTACTCGATGCACCGAGCAATACCACGATTGCAGGACGTTGATTCACTGTCGTGTGCATCACCACACAACGACCGGCTTCATTGATAAAGCCAGTTTTTGAAATATTAATATTCCATGTGCCATTACGCACCAACGCATTGGTATTGTTTGATTTCAATACACGATAGCCAAGATTGAAGTCATAATGTGGCGTCGTTGAGAACTGACGGATTAACCCATACTGCGATGCCGCACTCACCAAAATTCCCAAATCACGAGCCGACGCACGGTTGGCAGGATCAAGACCTGTCGCTTCTGCAAACTGCGAAGAATACATACCGAGCTCGCGCGCTTTAGCGTTCATCGCTGCGACAAAAGCACTCTTACCACCTGGATATGTACGTCCAAGTGCAGCGGCAGCAGGATTTTCAGATTTCATTAGAGCAAAGAGTAAAGCTTCAGCACGATTCAGCGTATCGCCTGCACGTAGCGTCGAGCTTGAGTTTTTACCTGCCGCACCTGCAAAGTCGATCGGCTCTAAGCGAATCTTTTCCGACATATCAAGGCGTGCATCGGCAATCACCACTGCTGTCATTAGCTTGGTGATCGAAGCAATCGAACGGGCTGTATTAGTATTTTTCCCATATAGCACTTCACCCGTTTGCGCATCCATCACCAATGCCGCTTTTGCGTTAATGCTAGGCTGTGAAGCACTATAACTGCTGTATGAAGTCTTATTGTAATTGCTTGTGGTCGTTGGATATTTATTGGCAAGCGTGCTATTGTTGAGCACGATTGTAGACGACTTTTGAACAGGCTGTGTGCGGGTAGTGACTTGTGTCGACACCTGTGCCGCTGGTTCATCATCGCTTAAAAACTGACTCGCTTGCGCATCCGACCATGCAATATTTGCACTGTTTGAGGTATTTTGCTGAACGACGATTTCAGCAAAGCTGTAATGACAAGCAAATGACGTGGCGATTGCCAAACTCAGCCGAGTGATCGCTTGTCTGGTTCTAGAGTGATTTCTACGCATAGACACAACCTTTATTAAAACTACGCTTCCTGCGTTAAAAAAGACTTGCCAGACGCTTGATCATGTATCATTGTTCAAACATCATTTAGCAAATTCGTTGGGTTCTGTTATAGGATCGCTAAAATTACGATGTAATTGCAAGCGAATTTTGCGTTATGTAACAAAAAAATTGAACTTTAGGGAGAAAAATGTGATCTCTGTACTGGTTGTTGATGATCATGAACTCGTTCGGACTGGGATTTGTCGCATGCTAGAGGATCATCCTGAGATCGAGGTGGTCGGACAAGCTGAGTCTGGCGAGGAAGCAATTCTCCTTTCAAGACAGTTACAACCCGAAGTGGTATTGCTTGATGTCAATATGCCAGGGATTGGTGGCGTAGAAACCACACGTAGACTTTTACAATCTGTACCAAATACGCATGTGCTTGCTGTGAGTGGTTTATCCGAAGAGCCATACCCTTCGCTTTTACTTAAAGCAGGTGCAAAAGGCTATATCACTAAAGGCGCACCGATGACCGAGATGGTTCGTGCCATCAAAAAAGTCACGCAAGGTGGCAAATACTTTAGTGCGGATATCGCCGAGCAGTTGGCGAGCTCTTATCTGTCCGATCATCAACAATCGCCTTTCGACGCCTTATCCGAACGTGAAATGCAAGTGGCGATGATGGTGGTGAATTGTGTCAGTGCGCAGGAAATCGCTGATAAACTTTTCGTCAGCGTCAAAACAGTCAATACTTATCGCTACCGTATTTTTGAAAAATTAAACGTGGATAGTGATGTAAAACTTACCCATTTGGCAATGCGTTATGGTTTAATAAAGGTCTAATAACAAACAACCTTATCTCCTGACCATGAGTAAATTACAAGAACTCAATAAGTTAGAAACGCTAAAACGCTTGGGTGCATCATATACAGGGTATCGTTTATTTCTTGCACTGGGGTTACTTGCCATTTTATTGGTGAGTATGAACGACTTGATCATTGGCGCTCGGCATCCAAAAGCCTATTTGGTGTTGAGCATTGCCTATGTCTTGATCTGTGCGTTTAATTTCCTGACTTTTCGATATAAACAAGCCTACCTCTCACAGCAGCTTTTTGCTTATCTGATCATTGATTTTTTGCATCTGAGTGCAGTGTTGTATTTGAGCACTGGACCAAATATTGCCATTGTTTTGCTATTTATGATGTTGGTGCTCGCAGCAGTCATGTTGCTGTCCGCCCGCAAAGCTTTGATGATTACCTTGCTCAGTGTGATTGCGGTGGTATATCAGCAGTTTTTTTATAGCATTTTTGGTGAAGGTAATGTCGCTTTTATTGGCACATCCAGTTTAATTACTCTCGTTTTCTTAAGTACATATGCCATCGCCCGCATTGGTATTCGTCGATTGAAGTTTATTGAATCCGTTGCAACGACCCAACGTTCTGCGATTTTTCAATTACAACAGATTAATCAAAACATTATTGAGCAACTTGAAACAGGATTTATGGTACTTGATCAGCAAGGCATGATTATTTCCATCAATCGTTCTGCGGAAAACTTGTTACAGCTACCGAATGATATGTTGCTCCGAAGCAAAGACTTGCATCATATTGATGAGAAGTTACTGCAAGAGATACTTCGCCACAAAGCACAAAACTACAAAGGCACATTCATTTATACCGCTGATGTCGGTGTTGAGCTAAATATTCACTATCGTCCGATCATTACACGCAATCAGACACAGCAATTGACCTTATTTACCATAGAAAGTATGGATAAGATCACTCAACAAGTGCAGCGCTTAAAATTAGCCTCTTTAGGGCAATTGTCCGCAAGTATTGCCCATGAGATTCGCAATCCGCTATCGGCGATTAGCCAAGCCAATGAGTTGCTTGAGGATGATATTGACGACGATTTAAAATCGTTGACAGAGATGATTGATAAGCAGTGCAAGCGCATCAATCGAATCATTGAAGATACCTTAAATATGTCACGGCAAAATCAAACCGTGTCCGAAGACATTGACTTGTATCCGTGGCTACGTGGCTTTATCCGTGAAGACCTGATGGATGTGCAAAAGCATCTACGCCTGACTATCGAAGCGAAAACAGAAATTCATTTTGACCCGCATCAGCTTCGTTTAGTCTTAATCAATTTGATTCGCAATGCGATCCGTCACGGACATCAACATATTCCGAACAGTCGTATTGATATCAAAGCGCATCGACTCGGCGACTACACCATGATCGACGTGATTGATCAAGGCACTGGCGTCAGTAGCGCACAACTGCAAAATTTATTTGAGCCATTTCATAGTACAGCGGTCAATGGTACAGGCTTGGGACTGTATCTATCCAAAACATTCTGTGAAGCGAACCATGCACATTTGAAATATATTCCACAGACACAAGGTGCGTGTTTTCGTATAGAATGTCCGCTGATGGAAGATTAAAAAAATATTGAAATATTAGGGGTTAACCACGATGGCGCAAGCGATTGCCTTAGTCGTAGACGATGAAGAAGATATCCGCACATTGATGCAAATGACTTTGAAGCGTTTAGACGTAGAAAGTATTTGCGCGGAAAATGTCCAACAAGCCAAGCAAGCGCTTGCCGAGCGTACGTTCAATGTCTGCTTGACCGACCTGAACCTGCCTGATGGCAATGGTTTGCAGATTGTCGAACACATCCAACAACATTATGCAGGTTTACCTGTGGCGGTGATCAGCGCCTATGGCAGTATCGATATTGCGATTGCCGCACTCAAAGCAGGCGCATTTGATTTTGTCAGCAAACCCATCCAACAAAATCAGCTCAAAGCATTACTCTCACACGCCTTAGATAGTAATATCAATCCAATTTCTTCATTAGATTTGCAGATTGAAGATCAGTTACTGCTTGGTCAATCTGAAGTGATGCAAAATCTTAAGCGTACGCTTCGTAAGCTTTCACGCTCACAAGCACCTGTCTATATCTCAGGTGAGTCAGGTACAGGAAAAGAAGTCGTCGCACGACTGATTCATCAGCTTAGCAATCGTAATGAAGGACCTTTCGTCCCAGTCAACTGTGGTGCGATTCCACAAGAGTTGATGGAAAGCGAGTTTTTTGGACATAAAAAGGGCAGTTTCACAGGTGCGCATCAAGACAAAGTTGGATTGTTTCAAGCGGCGCATAACGGCACCTTATTTTTAGATGAAATCGCTGACCTACCACTCGCCATGCAGGTCAAATTGTTACGTGCCATTCAAGAGAAAAAAATCCGTCCTGTGGGTAGCGACCAAGAGATAAGCGTCGATATTCGTATCTTGAGCGCAACGCACAAAAACTTGGCAGAAATGGTGCAAACAGGCGTATTCCGCCAAGATTTATTTTTCCGTATCCATGTTATTGAAGTGAATATTCCGCCACTTCGTGAACGTGGCAACGACATCATTATACTCGCTGAGCACTTCTTAAAGCAGATTTGTCAGGATTGGCAACTGGATCCAATGCAATTGTCGAATACCGCAAAAACGCATCTTCTGACGGGTTATTACGAAGGCAATGTGCGAGAGCTTCGCAACGTGATGGAGCGTGCTGTCACTTTGTGTGAGGGTGAAATCATCCGCACCGAGCATATCCAAGGCTTACGTCAGCAAGCGAGCAACCTTGATATTGATGTGGAGTCTGCGTCAATCAGTCCAAACACGCCGACCCAAAGCTCGACATCGAATCAGCCCGAATTACCAAAACTCGGAAAATCAGGACTTCCACAAGAAGGTCTGGAAGAATATTTGGCAGAAATTGAAAAACGCTTACTTATTCAAGCACTGGATGCCACACATTGGAATCGCACACTTGCAGCAAAAAAACTCGGCATGACGTTTCGATCATTACGTTATCGTTTGAAAAAGTTTGAACTGGATAGTGATGAAGAAGAATAACCCACCATATTCTCTTTCATTTATTTAGCTCATTAAAAAGCCTTTTCATCGCAGAAAAGGCTTTTGTGTATTTGGTAGCAAGAGAAAGATTAGGGAATGATGCGATCAAATAAGTTGCTTGCTTGATCTTGGATTTCTCGATCTGATTGTTGATCATCCATATTCAGTTTACGATCGACTGCAATGCCCTTGCCCTCGATCATTTCACCATTTGGTGTAAAGTAATGAGACACTGTCAGTTGCACCGCACCGTGTTGTAAAGGAAATAACTTCTGCACCGCACCCTTGCCATAGCTGGTTTCACCAATGATGGTTGCACGTTGATTCTCTTTGAGCGCTGCAGCAAAAACTTCTGCCGCCGATGCTGAAAAGCGATTTTGCAAGATTGCCACAGGATAAGTGATCGGGTCTTGACTGGCTAGCGCTTGAAATTGTTGCGTTGCTTCAATACGTCCTTTGGTGCTGACGATCAAACCATCTTCCAAAAATAAATCTGCAAGCTCAACTGCCGAAGAAAGCAAGCCGCCTGGATTATCTCGCACATCAATCATCACACCACGAATTGCAGTACGTTGCTGATAAATATTTAAGAAATGTTGAATCTGTTGCACGGTATCTTGCTGAAAAGCTTTAATTTTTAAAACCAAGATACGCTCATCGGTCAGATAAGGCTCAACATCATAGTTCAGCTGTTGATCTCGGACGACATCGGCAACCACTGAACGATTACCACGTTTGATTTTCAACTTGACGATACTGCCAAGTGAGCCCGTGAGTAAACTATCCACCGTCCGCTGATCCAAGTATTGCACGGCATTATTATTAATTCTTTCCACCACTTCGCCGTTACGTAAGCCGAGCTCGTAGGCATCGGAACCATTGGAGATACCACTGATTTGCCATTGATGTTGCTCAGGAACGTAAACTAACTGAAATGGAATGTTTGCAATCTGCCCTTCGGTAAACTGCATCAGTTGTTGATATTGTTCATTGCTCAGATAGCGTGAATAGGGATCAAGTCCTTCTAATAGACCATGACTCGCCTGCTCGAATAGTTGATCATTCGATACATTATCCACGTAGTTCTTTTTGACCAATTGGAATGTTTCTACAAACTGGCGAATTTGATCAATCGGAATATCTTCGATATTCGCATCGTCAGGTTGAGTTGAGAGTTCTTCTTCGTCAAGACTGAGCTGATCATCTATGCTTTGACTCACATCACTCGGCGCAGTCCGAAAATCCTCATCATTAGAATTTGTATTCAGTACTGTATCAGGCTGAGGATTATTCTGCGTTGTATCACTTTGCGCCCACAATGCAGAGCTTGGCAACACACCACACACTGTCATCAGTGAAACCAAAAGCAGTGGTGAAGTATTGGGCATATCAGCGTCCTATGCGATGAGCAATGATTAAAATTATATCTTTGTTTTATATTGTCTTTAAAAGTCGATCACATCAACTCAAAAATGTAATCGACTTCTCTGTATTGTTTTCATTTATAGCGACGTTTTAATTATCACGTTAGCGTGATGAGGTTACGCCCCTGCATTTCTGTTGGCACAGGAATATTCATCAGGCTCAGTAAGGTCGGTGCCACATCTGCCAAAATACCTTTTTCAGCAATCGTTGCCGAAGTCGGTCCGACATAGATAAATGGCACGTGCTCCGTGGTATGTTGCGTATGCACCTGACCACTGTCGTAGTCTTGCATTTGCTCGACATTACCATGATCGGCAGTGACAATCATATGCCCTTTATTCGCCATCACAGCGTCATAGACACGACCTAGACTGCTATCGACAGCTTCAACCGCTTTGACCGCCGCATCAAATACACCCGTATGACCAACCATGTCGCCATTGGCATAATTCACGATGAGCAGATCATATGCACCTGAATTAATCGCATCAACAAGCTTGTCTGTGACTTCATACGCACTCATTTCAGGCTGTAAGTCATACGTTGCAACATTCGGAGAAGGAACCAGAATACGTGTTTCACCTTCATATTCGTCTTCTCGACCGCCACTAAAGAAGAAAGTCACATGCGCATATTTTTCAGTTTCAGCGATACGTAATTGGGTTTTACCAAGATTTGACAAATATTCACCGATTGAATTTTTCAACTCTTCAGGCATGTAGGCAACAGGTGCGTCAATAGTCGCCTGATAACGGGTCAACATCACGTATTTTGCTAAGTTCGGCAGGGTTCTGCGTTCAAAACCTGCAAAGTCTTTTTCCACAAAAGCACGGGTCAGTTCACGTGCACGGTCAGCACGGAAGTTCATAAAGACGATGCTATCACCATCATTGATGGTTGCGAGATCGCCCACACGGGTCGCTTTGACAAATTCATCGGTCTCATCCGCAGCATAAGCTTGGTTTAAGCCATCAACCGCACTATTTACCACACGGGTCGCTTCGCCTTCGGTCAATAGACGATAAGCCTGCTCCACACGATCCCAACGATTATCACGATCCATAGCAAAATAACGACCAATCATCGTGGCAATACGCCCTTGATTTGGATACTGCGCAAATAAAGCATCGAAACGCTTTAAGCTTGGCTCAGCACTTCTTGGCGGTGTATCACGACCATCAAGGAAGGCATGTAAATACACTGTCGCACCCCGTTTCAGTGCCAACTCACACATGGCTTCGATTTGATCTTCATGAGAATGCACTCCACCTTGCGAGAGTAAGCCCATGATATGTACTGCACCACCTGTCGCTTTGGCTTTTTCCACTGCATCGACTAAGACTGCATGGTCAAAGAAGTCTCCTGTGCGAATGTCTTTGGTAATCCGAGTAAAGTCTTGATAGAGCACACGCCCTGCGCCAAGATTCATATGCCCAACTTCAGAGTTTCCCATCTGACCATCAGGCAAGCCAACGTCTTCGCCAGAGCCTGAGATTAAACTATGTGGATGATTGTGTTTCATTGCCGTAATGTTTGGGGTTTTCGCCGCCAAAAACGCATTATCTTCGACTGCTTCACGATGACCAATGCCATCCATAATCACCAAAACGTGGGGAATTTTATGTGTTGCTACATCCGTCATTGTTTCATCTCACCTGTTTAATCTTTACATCGTCATTTATCGACGTAATTTTACGCAATTTCTGCAACAAATTCATCTGCCAAATACTAGGGTCTGTTGATATTTCACAGATGCTTGCGACAACGGATGCTTTTTAGACGATACTAGGCAGGAATGAGGCGGTTTAGCATTCTAAATAACTCATTTCTAACAACGTAGCGTCAAAAAGCATCCTTGTCCTGAAAGGTGATGGCTAAAATTGCCATAAACTTCGTTATGAAACTTGGCAAGGGAGTGACCATTCCCTGCATTTCATACCTCGTTTATGTGATTTTAGCCTATAACGCAATGCATGGTTAAAATGTCAACAGACCCTATTCCTTTGGCGACTGATTAGTCTTTTGATACAAGAGCCAACTTACCAAATGCAAGCAAGCACCTGACGTTAACGCACCCGATGCAACAAAAATGCACCTGCACCCAAAATCAAAAAAATAGGCAACAGCACAAACCACGCTGCCGATGGACTATAAATCAAACTGGCGTAGCCCAAGAAGTCTTGTAAATAATAGAATCCTAAGCCAACAAATAGTGCAATCACCAAGCGAAACCCCATCGACTGCTGACGTAGAGGTCCAAAGATAAACGAACACGCAATCACCACCAAAGCAATCAATGCCAGTGGTGAAGCGAGTTTTTTCCAAAAGGCAAGCTCATATTTCTTCGGCACTTGGCTATATTCATCCATATAGCTCATAAAGCTGACCAATTGACTTGGCGCAAGATCTTCAGGATTCACTGTCACCATATGCACATATTTCGGCTGTAGAGCCAAAGGCAAACTTTCCTCGGTTCGTGTCGTTTGCTGTGCATGACCTTGAGGGAAAATATCGACTTGTTGAATCCTTGAAAGTGTCCAATTTTGATTTTGTTGAAACTGTCCTTCTTCGGCATTAATGGTCGAAACAATGCGATAATTATCATCAAAGTCAATCACTTGAACATTGCGCAAATGTCCGCCTGCATTGGCATAATCAATATGCACAAAGCGTTGCCCTTCTCGTGTCCAATAACCATGCACCTCACCAAGCGACGCACGATAATTCTCTTTTTGTGCGGCTTTGGCTTGCTCATTGCTATAGGGAATAACCCATTCACTGAGCGCAAAAGACACGACGATTAATAATAGTGCAGGACGAATCACCCAACCGACGATGCGCCACAGGCTCACCCCCGAAGCACGCATCACCACCAACTCGCTGTTTGAAGCAAGTGTCCCCAAGCCGACAACCGAACCAATCAACGCACCGATCGGCAATAGCTCAAGGAGTTTGCTCGGCGCATCCCACAGAATATAGAGAAAAGCTTGCCATGCGTTATAATGCTCATTGAGCTCACCAAGCTCAGCGAGATAGCCGAATAACATTTGTAATAATAATAAAATTGCGGTTGCACCCAACATGGCAACACCAGTTGCTTTAATGACATGACGAGCGAGAATACGACGTGACAACATTAGGTCGCTCCTCTTAGACGTTTTTTGATTTTAGGTGTGAGTTTATATTTTTTGGCAAAAAACAAACCAACAATTGTATAGATCATGAGAATCGCAGGATACGCCCAAATCCCCAGCTCGCCTTTGGTCATGCGTGTCTTGACTGCCATCAGCGCCACGATCAAACTGGCAAAGATCATAATTGCAGGGAATAAGCGATAATAACGTCCTTGACGTGGACTGACCTCTGACAACGGCACAGCAAGTAATAATGCGAGCAAAATCACGAATGGCGCAAAGATACGCCAACCTAGCTCACTCATGATCACATCACTTTGTCCACGGCGCTGCCAAAGTTGCGCCATAGTCATTGATTCAATGCGTTGCGATATAATTTCGTCGTTTTCTTGAGGTTCAAGACGTAAGCGATAGCTTTCAAACTCTGCTTGTAAATATTTCGGTTGCCCAGGAACAAAGCTATAACGTCGCCCTTGATACAAATTGACGATACTGGCTTGATCGTTTTCCGCAGCGACACGACGTGCTTCTTTGGCAAGAATAATCACATCAGGTTGCCCTGCCTTATCCGCTTTTTGATAAAAGAAAATATCTTTTAAACTCTGCCGATCTTCGGTCAAACCACCTGCATAGATAGTATAGACTCCGCTAGAAATAAATTCTTTGGGGCGCACTAAATCAAAGCCACTACGTACTGCTTGCGTCGTCGTGAGATGATCAAAAGAACGGTTACCCCACGGTGCGATCCATAACATCAATGCGGTATGTAATGCCATGATGATTGCAGCAAGTGGTAATAATTTTCGCCCCAACTGTCCACGACTGACACCACTCCCATTGAGCACCGCCATCTCGTGATCGACATACAAACGTCCAAACACCAACATTAAGCCAACAAAAAAACCCAATGGCAAAATCAAGGTCAAAAATTCAGGTAACCGATAACCAATAATGCTAAATAAAATCCCTGCATCCATACGCCCTTGCGCAGCAACACCAAAGTATTTGATCAAGCGACCACCGAGCATCACTAAGGTCAGCAATGCCACAACGACTGATGAGGTTGTCACCACTTGCTTGACCAAATATCGAGTAATAATCAAATGCAAATTCCCAAAAATTTTTGAATCATGCGATGCGTCCACAGACTACGCATAAATTGTGCTAGTTTACCTGAATGTCAGCCCCAGTGCTATTTTGCAGTGCCGTAATAAATCGGTATATTATGGTGATATTGTTGCACCTTTTACACAAATCTCATCAAAGCTGATGACTGCCAAGGATAATGATGACTTTATGAAACTAAGCTTAATAACCGATCTAAAATTACCTGAAATTAAAGTACAACCAGTCATTCGTCTTATTCAAGAAGCAAAAGATGGCGAAAATATTGCATCGCAACTCAACGCAAGTGAAATCATCTCACTTGAGAAATGGCTAGAACTCAGCCAATTTGAAGGCAAAATTAATCAAATGCACCCTGTTTATGCGCAAAGTGAAGCTTTCCCCCAACTATTTGTGGTTGGCATTGGTGATGTTGAGCAATTAAATGGTACAAAACTGCAAAAGCTTGCGCAAAGCATCGTTAAAGCCACGCAAAAACTCGCTGAAACCATTACGATTGACCTCAGCACTTTACCTGAAACATTGCATTACCAATTTGCTTTGGCACTGACTCAAGCCAATTATGCCTATGATCAATTCAAAACCAAAAAGTCAGAAATCACGTTAAAAAATATCCAATTCTTTGCTAAACAAACCTCACTCGATAGCACACAACTAACTTTGCTCCAAGCCATTCAAAAAGGTCAGCACTTCACACGCCATCTTGGTAATACCCCTGGCAATGTATGTTTCCCAGAATATTTGGCTGATGAAGCTTTGAAACTTGCAGGTGAATTTCCAGACTTGCTCAACGTGAAGGTACTGAATGAACAGCAAATGGCTGACCTCGGCATGAATGCTTTTCTCGCCGTGAGTAAAGGTTCGGAGCGTTCAGGACGTGTCGTTTTACTTGAATACAATTCTCAGCAAGCACAAAAACCTGTGGTGCTAGTTGGTAAAGGTGTGACCTTTGATACTGGTGGTATTTCACTGAAGCCTGCAGCAACTATGGACGAAATGAAATTCGATATGTGCGGTGCAGCAACCGTGCTCGGTGTGATGCGTGCTTTATGTGAAAGTAAATTACCGATTCACGTGGTTGGTGCGTTGGCTTGTGCGGAAAATATGCCGTCAGGTCATGCCACTCGCCCAGGCGATATCGTCACCACCATGAGCGGTCAAACCGTCGAAGTGTTGAATACTGATGCCGAAGGTCGCTTGGTGCTTTGCGACACCTTGACCTATATCGCACGTTATGAGCCTGAACTGGTGATTGATATTGCTACATTAACAGGCGCTTGCGTAGTGGCTTTGGGTAAAGTACTTTCAGGGCTATTTAGTCCTGATAACACGCTATCTCAAGAATTAATCAATGCGGGTGAGCAATCTTTTGACCGTGTTTGGCGTATGCCAGTGCTGGATGATTATCAAGAATTGCTTGATTCGCCATTTGCAGATATGGGTAATATCGGCGGTCCATATGGTGGTGCGATCACCGCTGCGTGCTTCTTACAACGTTTTACACGTGACTATCGTTGGGCGCATTTGGACATTGCAGGTACAGCATGGCTTTCAGGTGCACAAAAAGGCGCAACAGGTCGACCTGTTCCACTCTTGATGCAATTCCTTGCCAATCGTGCCAGTAATTAAGACTGTAAAAATTGAATGAAAATTAGTTTTTACTTAGTTGAAAAGTCTTCGCAAACGCAGACCGATGTGGTCTGTCGTTTGTGTCAGCAAATTTATCACAAACATCCCATTTGGATTTATTGTCGTGATGCTGCGCAAGCACAGCAGTTGGACGATCAGCTTTGGACATTCGCACCGACCAGTTTTGTGCCACATCTTCTCATTGATGATGTAAAAAACGAAACCGATGCACAGCATGAGTGGTCAAACACGCCAATTCTGATTAGTTGTGATCCGCCTCCTCGTGATCGTGAAGTCTGTATTAATCTTACAGGGCAGGCATTGGATTTAACAGAAATTAAGCACGGCACACTACATTTAATCGAAATAGTCGGGCATAATGAAGAGGAAAAAATCTTGTCCCGCCAAGTATTTAAAGCCTATCGGGCGAGTGATATTGAACCTACGGTACATAAGATTTAAGTGCTTTTTATTTTTAAATGATCAAACATCGAGGAGTCGGTCGTGGCACTAAATGTCGGTGAAAACTTTACCCAGCGTTGGCTTACCGCGCCTGAAGCCGTTCGCCAAACATTTTCAGATGAATTAAATCACATCTGCGAGCTACTTGACTCAAATGAACATATCACCAAATGGCAGTATCAAGATGCTGTTTTGCAACAAAAAAATAAAAAGATTATCGAACGTGCTTATGTCGAGCTCAAACAACAGATTTTAGAAGAACAAGCAAGACTCGCCGAAGAACGCAAACGTCAGCGCCAAGCCGAACTTGAACAAGCGCTCGCCGAAAAACGTGCGCTCGAAGCTAAACAAGTGGCTGAACTCGAAGCCCAAGAGCAACGCCAAGCACAGCACCAAAATGCCTATTTACAACAGCTTGCCCATGAGCTTCAGCAACAAAGTACTGCGTCAAATTTTGACAATCAACGCAAATTTGATACGCAAAATATTAAACAATTTAACCGCAGTGAAAACCATGCCGTGACATCAGCAGTGATCGCTGAACAATATGCGCCTGTACCAGAAATAACTGAGCATCAAGACTTACGCACTCGCTTAGAACTTGAAGCGGAATTTTATATCGAGCAAACTTTGCAACAGCTCAAAGCCAAACTGCAAGCGGCAGCACAAGAAGAAATTGAGCTGATTTTGTCACAGCAACAACATACGGAGTAATGGGTTTAAGCCAGTGATTGAATCTCTTGTCTTGAATCATTTTGCTTGAATCCACTATTTGAATCTTTTGCTAAAACCTTCTTATTGAATTTCTTATGTTTAGCTTATTGTTTTAAATGATAGGTTTTACTCTTTTTTCCTTGGAACATGGCGAATATATTGTAAGGCGATCAATCGAGAAACGATCAACGCCAAATACATCACTGCACCAAACATCTGCAAGGAAACTAGCACACGTGCCATATCACTTTGAGGTACGATATCACTGAGACCTGTACCTGTCTGCACACTAAAGCTAATAAATATCAAATCTACCCATGAGCGTGCTTGACCATTATCCAAATTAAAACTATTCACATCCCAAAGCTGACACGCACTGTACATAAAGGCAAACGCCCAAACCAAAAGCGTGAACACACTCGCCACTGCAAACAGCTCATCTCGTGTTAGATAGCGATCATCAAACATATAACGTGTCAGACCATAAGCAGCACAAAGATAAGCCGCTGCTTCAAATAAATGTGCTGTAATCAAGATATTTGGAGAATCTGCGCCCAACATTACCGCAAGCGACAATACAAGCGCAGGAATCACACAGAGCATCCCGATCACCGTATAAATCGCCGTAACCCGAATAATCTGCGCCACCATCAATAGCGCCAATGTACCCAAAAACCATGCAAAAGCATGGTGGTTAAATATCTGATGGGTTAAAGGTGCGGTAAACAGCATCATCAATTGCACTGCAAGCAACCACGCCGAAGGTAAACTTTTAAAACTTTGCAAAAATTTAAGCATGGCGACCGCACTATCCCTAGAGTATTTATGAAAACCTGAGCGTTTAATCTACGCACTTTTGCAATAAAAATAAATAAAATGATGCACTGAGCTGAAATGATGACTGCACTTCTAGGGCTTGTCGTTTGTATGCTTTGGCTTTCCACGCATAAGGTGTCATGGCGATTAAGTCTTTTAATTGCTGTTGATCTAAGTCGAGATCCGTCGTGATGATCTGCTTAGAAATGAGTGAAAATTCGGGTGACATTTGCGTCACGAATTTATCAGGCTCATGCGCTTTGACTTCATCAAATAAAGCTTCACGCATGGCAAATAAATGCTGTGGTGCAGGTGTGACAATGATGAGATAACCTCTTTTCTTTAACACCCGAAGCATTTCCACTTTGGGTAATGGACTAAATAAACTGGTACAGACCTCCATCGATTGATCAAGTACTGGTAGCACCGCACCTGTCCCCACCACCCAAGTGATATTTTGCGCTTTGTGATTTTCATTACTTTGATGTGCTTGCTTGGCAGCAGTTTGTACTGCACTTTTGGCAATATCTACAGCGACCACTTGTGGCACAACGTCTGCCATCGCTTGCGTGTAATAACCCTCACCACAACCAATATCTAATACTGCTTTTGATGAAATGGATTGTAATAATTCACTGACTGCTTGCTGTAAAGGTTGATATGCGCCTGTTTGTAGAAATCGACGACGTGCCGCCACAGCATCAGGGGTATCTCCTGGACTTTTGCTGTTTTTATGCTGTACCACATGCAGATTCACATAGCCTTGTTTGGCTTGGTCATAACTATGCCGATTCTCGCATTGCCACGTTTTTCCCTCGAGATGCAATGCTTCTCGGCAGATTGGACACATCAACAGCTCAGACATATTTTACTTTCCACAATAAGAGTTGATCTGAATAAAAAAGCCAGCAGTGCTGGCTCATTTAAATAGAAATTGTTTAACGTAGTTTTAACGTCATCAATCCCAAGACGACCAAGATAATAGTAATAATCCAAAAGCGAATCACCACCTGAGTTTCTTTCCAGCCTTGCTTTTCATAATGATGATGTAGCGGTGCCATTAAAAATACACGTTTGTTACGCATCCGCAGTGAGCCAATTTGCAAGAACACCGAAATCGCTTCCATCACAAACACTCCGCCCATGATCGCAAAGACGATCTCTTGACGTACCATCACCGCAATTGTACCAAGCATCGCACCAAGCGATAGCGCACCGACATCGCCCATAAACACTTGCGCAGGATGGGCGTTGTACCACAGGAATGCCAGTCCTGCACCAATCATCGCCGCACAGATCACCACCAGCTCAGAGGTATATTTGACATAAGGAATATGCAAATAATTGGCAAAGCGTACATCACCTGAAAGATAAGCAAATACACCTAGACCCGCGGCAACAAGCACGATCGGCATGATCGCTAAGCCATCTAAACCATCGGTCAAATTTACCGCATTGGATGCGCCATTGATCACCAAATAGGTGAAAATAATAAAGGCAATCCCAAATGGAATCACAGAAAACGGAATACTCAAATTCTTAAAAAATGGAATCAATAAATCGAGCATATTCGAGGTGATTACAGGGTCAGTCTGAAACTGCGCAATACAATACAAGCCAATGCCTGCACCGAGCGAGCCAACCGAAGTCCAAAAGAATTTTTTACGAGCGGGAAGGCCAGCATTGTCTTTATAACGGATTTTAATCCAGTCATCTGCCCAACCGACCGCACCGAAGATCACCATCACACCCAATACAATCCACACATAAGGATTGCTTAAATCTGCCCAAAGCAAGGTGCTGATGCCGATCGACATCAGAATCAACACACCGCCCATGGTTGGTGTGCCCATCTTTGCCGCATGGTTTTCAGGGGCAAAATTACTGACTGCTTGACCATATTTCAATGCACGCAATTTACGAATCATCACAGGTCCAAGCAATAGACCAATTCCCAATGCAGTTAATACACTGAGCAATGTCCGCAAAGTCAAATAACGAAAAACTTGAAAGGCATCATGATAATTTGCCAAAAATTCAAAGAGCCATAACAGCATTTATAATTTCTCCACCAATGCGTCCATGAGATGCTCCATATGGGTATAACGCGACCCTTTGAATAGCAAACTGACTGGCTGTGGTTGATGTTGTTGAATAATTTGTTCAAGGCGCACTTGCGCTTCATCTTGTGTTATAAAAGCATTGCAATGTGGCACACCCGCACCATTGGCAACCGCAGATGAATACTCACCCACTGCAATGATATAGTCAAGTTGAAGCTGTGCCAAATCCTGCCCGAGTTTCTGATGCTCAATCTCTGCATCATCACCCAATTCACCGATATCACCCATCACCATGACTTTGATGCCTTGTTGTTGCAGTAAAACTTGTGCGGCTGCTCGCATCGAGTTTGGGTTGGCATTATAGGTATCATCAATGAATAAGCATTGATCTTTTTCGATAAAGTTCAGTCGCCCTTTTGCACCAGTTGCCTGTCCTAAACCCAAAGCAATATCGTCTAAAGACACACCCATCGCCAATGCAAAACTGGCTGCGGCTTCGGCATTCTGAACATTATGCGCCCCTGCAAATGGCAAGTTGATTTGTACACTGCCCTTTGGCGTATTCAAGGTAAATCGTGAAGATTGCGCCAAAATCTCAATATCCGTGGCATAGACATCGCCACCTTGACCAAAGCGAATCTGCGCACGACCATTCGCCACATCATTCACATTCTTTAGAATTTGCCCTGAATAATCATCTTGTGCAGGAATGATCGCTGTACCAGTAGATTTGATGTGCGGATAAATCTCTGATTTTGCTTTGCAAATGGCATCACGCCCACCAAACTCTCCCAAATGCGCTGTGCCAATATTCAAAATCCCTGCGGCATCAGGCTGTACCAAGCGACTGGTATAATCAATCTCACCAATATGACTTGCCCCAAGCTCCATCACTGCATAGCGATGATCGGCACGAAGTTCCAACAACATAATTGGCGCACCGAGATCATTATTCAGATTGCCACGTGTCACCAAGGTTTCGCCGAGCCGAGAGAAGATACTGCCGAGCATTTCTTTGGTGGTGGTTTTACCACTACTGCCTGTCAAAGCAACAACTTTTAAATCCTGACATTGCTGACGACGATATGCACCCAAATGCCCCAAGGCTAAACGTGTATCTGCTACAACCAACTGCGGAATATTCACACCGTCAATGGCACGCTCGACAATCACACAGCTTGCGTTTTGCATTGCCACTTTTTCGACAAAATCATGCGCATCAAAACGCTCACCTTTCAACGCTAAAAATGCATCGCCAACCAGTGCATCCCGTGAATCGGTGACAATGCGCTTTATATTGGTCATTGGCTGAATGCCTTGATGCCAAACGCCTTGAGTCGCCTGTTGTAAATCCTGAATAGTCCACGGATCAAGACGACTGGTACTGGTAGTTGAGGTGTGCATGTGATGCGATTTTCCTTAATTCTTGGTCAATAATTATTCAGCGGGATAACTTAGAGGCTGATGAGGTTGCGCCTGAATTGCAGATTCCACTTCGACTACATCATCAAACCAATGTCTGACGCCATCAATTTCTTGATAATTTTCATGCCCTTTGCCTGCGATGACCACAATATCACCCTGTTTTGCTTGACGTACTGCAAACTTAATCGCTTCACGGCGATCATGAATTTCATGGAAATTTTCAGCGTTTACTATTAGCTCAGACAAATTAGCTTTCATATCGGCAAAAATTTGTAATGGGTCTTCCGTACGTGGGTTATCTGTGGTCATCAGTACTTGATCAGCACAATCGATCGCAGCTTGGGTCATCTCTGGACGTTTGCCTCGATCTCGATCACCGCCACAACCATACACCGCCCAAAGCTGATGCTCGACATGGGCTTTTAGACTTTGTAATACTTGCGCCAAAGCATCTGGCGTATGCGCATAATCCACAATAAACAATCGCCCTTGGTCAGCAATAACTTGCATGCGACCTGGTGCGCCTTTTAAGTTTGCTACCAAAGGCACAATATCCGCCAAAGCATAGCCGAGCTTTTCCACACAGATGATCGCTGCTAAGACATTTTCCACATTGAAACGTCCAAGCAGTGGGCTATTCACTGGAAACTCGCCACTTGCACAATGCAAAGTAAAGCTCGCACCATCCAAACTAAACTGCACATCACTGAGATGATAATCCGCATCATCATGACGCATACTATATGTCACGATATTCGGTTGAGTAGTATTATTTTTGGCATGTTCAATCATCAGTGATGCAAACTCATCATCTTGATGGATGACCGCATGTTTTAAACTTGGGAAATCAAACAGCATGGCTTTCGCTTCAGCATAATTGTCTAAAGTTTTGTGATAATCCAAATGATCACGGCTCAAGTTGGTAAATGCAGCAACCGAGATCGGCATGCCTGCCAATCGTCCTTGCGCTAAACCATGCGAACTGGCTTCAAGTGCTAAATAACGCGCACCTTGCAAGCTATAATCGTAAAAAGACTGCTGTAATTGCAACGCATCAAGCGTGGTGTGCGTCGATGATTGTAGATTCGGCAAGATGCCATTGCCCGTCGTACCCATCACTGCGGTGGCTTGACCGAGCATAGTGAGTAGTTCTGCAATCAGTCTTGAGACTGTAGTTTTACCATTAGTGCCAGTAACCGCAACCACTTCGGCTAAATCAAGTGGTGCTTTCGCTTGTAAAAAGTGTTGTTGTAATAATCCAAGAATTTGACGTAATTGTGGCAAATACAACACGTTTTCATTTGCAGGCACTTGAACTTCGGTCAATACACCGATTGCACCTTTTTCTAGTGCGCTATTGATATTGTGCTGTGTTTTTTTAAGGTCATTATTGATGCCTTGTAGCGCAATAAATATATCACCAGATTGCACTTGACGACTGTCTAATTGGAAACATGAAAAAGTATCATTCGCCCATTTTGGCAAAGTCACATTGGATGTAATAGAGGTAATTTCACCTGTCCAAATTTGTTGCAACGTGGTCATGCACTACGCTCCTTTAGGCAACACATCATTCACGATGCTCCAGAAGTTTCAAGTGGTCGATCGAGCGGTACATTAAGTAATCGCAAAGACTCTTGCATGATTTTGGCAAACACAGGTGCTGCTACCAGTCCACCGTAATATTTTCCTTGAGGATTTTCTACCACCACCACCATCGCAATACGTGGATTGCTTATCGGTGCAACCCCTGCGAACAGCGCACGATATTCGTTTTGCGAGTAGCCTTTACGATCGGCACGTAGTTTATGTGCTGTGCCTGTTTTTCCACCAACACGATAGCCGGGAATCACTGCCTGACGTGCTGTTCCACCAGGTTGAGTCACGCCTTCGAGCATTTGTAATACCGTATCGGCAATTTCGGGTTTAACCATTTGCTCAGCTTTTGGTGGCTCATTCACTTTGAACAAAGTTAAAGGCACTTTCTGTCCGTGATTGGCGATCATCGCATAAGCCTGTGCAAGCTGAAGTACCGTGGCATTCAAACCATAACCATAGGACATGGTCGCCACTTCTGAGACATTCCACTTGCTCGGTGGCAAGATCAAGCCTGCACTTTCTCCAGGGAACTTCACTGCGGATTTTTTCCCAAAGCCAAGACGTTTATAAAATAATGGTAAGGTTTCATATGGCATTGATAGGGCAATTTTCGAGACACCGACGTTAGAGGATTTGATGATAATGCCACCGAGATTGAGCGGACCGTAATTATGCGTATCTCGAATGGTATGATTGCCCACCCGCATATAACCTGGTGAAGTATTGATCACCGTTTCGGGCTGATATTTACCCGTTTCTAACGCCATCATCACGGTCAATGGCTTCATGGTCGACCCCGGCTCAAATGAATCAATCGCACCACGGTTCCGCATGGCATCTTTGTTATCAAAGGTTTTCGGATTATTTGGATTGTACGATGGCCAACTGCTCATCGCCAAGATTTCACCTGTTTTGACATCGACCGCAATCGCCGTTGCAGAGCGGGCATTATTGGCAACCCCCGCAGCCGTCAGCTCACGATACATGATGTACTGTAGCCTTGAGTCGATGCTGAGCTGAATATTTTCCCCCGCTTGCCCTTGGGTGATCACTTCATCGACTTTCAGACGATTACCACGGCGATCCCGCAAAATCCGCTGTTCACCATCGACACCTGCAAGACGCTTATTGAGTTGCATCTCTAGACCTTCGATACCTAGACCATTACTATTGGTTACACCGATGATTTGTGCATTGGGCTGTGGTTGCGGATAGTAACGTTTGTAAGTTTTTTCGGTGTAAACCCCTTGGAAATTTTGATCCAAAATGGCTTGTGCTTTGGCGGGTGGCACTTGACGTTTAATCACCACATAACGGGTGCGCTCACGACGCTTGATGTCACTTTTCAGCTTTTTGGCATCAACACCTGCGGCTTTGGCTAGTGCATCCAAATCAAAATTTTTGCGACTTGGACTTTTCCCTTCGGCGATACGTTCTGCATTACGTTCTTGAGCTTGATAATAGTCAGTTGGGTCAATGACCAAGGTCATGACAGGTGTACTAATCGCCAGTGGCACACCATTACGATCGCTGATCACGCCACGCATGGCTTGGACTTTATCGGTATAGAGAATTTTGGCGTCGGCACGTTCTTGCAAGAATTTACTTTCGATGATTTGCACCCAAAACGCACGGCAAATGAGCAAGACAAAGGCGACAAATACAGCGATCCACAGCAGACGAAAACGCCACATATCTTGCGCAAGTGTCGGCTTGGCGACTACTGCCTTTCGTTTAGTTTTACCTTTTGCTGATTTCAACGCCATGTTGCTTTATTTTCCCAGTCTCTCTTTCGTTAAGCCAAAAACTCACCACAATATGCATCGAATAGTATATGTATTCTGCCTGCATTTACAGTCATAGAACATTAATCCTGCTACAGCGTTAACTTCGCTCGCAGTACTATTTGTACACCTTCGCTTGGTTGCCTTGTATCAAAAATTAATTTCCTCGACTATATCTTGCAAAAATTTAAACTTTATCCATTTACTGTGAAACACTTTGTGCTTCAGTTTGTTCAATCTGCGATTCGCCCAAAGCAATTTTCTCCGTTGCCAATTGATTACTGGCGATCACCACAGTTTGCGATGCGGGCGGTGAAAACATGCGTAATTGTGTCACCGCGCGACTGCCAATCTGCGCTGTTGCGCCAAAAGTTTGTTGCTCAATCAACAACCTTCCCCATTCGGCATTAAGATTATCCTTTTCCCGAATCAACTTGGTAAAACCTCGATAATCATAACGATATTGGAACACTTGATGAACCACCATAAATGCACTGCCCATCACTGCAACGAGCAATACAAAAATAATGGCAATATTCTGCAAAGTCGACTTTTCTTGAAGGAATTCAGCTTGAAGTCGCTGATTTACCAATGTTTTATCGAGCTTAGATGTTGAGTTGGCTGAGGTATGCTTTTTTGTTTTGACCATGTCCTTACTCCTCACGCTGCGGCAAACGTGATGCCACACGTAACCATGCACTGCGTGAACGTGGATTTTCCTTCACTTCCTCTTGGCTTGGTGAGATGCGTGCAACTTTCTTTAAACGACGCGTATCTTGTTGTTCCGTTTGTGAAAGTACCTCACCCCAATCTTGTTCAGGCAAAGTTGATTCTTTTTGAATAAATTGTTTGATTAAACGATCTTCAAGGGAGTGAAAACTAATCACTGCAAGGCGACCATTGGCTTTTAATAATTCCACCGCTTGCGGTAAAAACTGCTCGACATCATCCAGCTCACGATTGATAAAAATACGAATCGCTTGAAATGTTCGGGTCGCTGCGTGTTTATGCTTTTCCCATTTCGGATGGGCAACTTTGACGATTTCAGCCAGTTGCGCAGTCGTATCAATTTGCCCTGCATTTTTAATCGCCTTAGCGATGCGTCGGCTATAACGCTCCTCACCATATTTAAAAATAATATTGGCAAGCTCTGTTTCATCGACTTCAAGGAGCCACTCGGCCGCTGTTAAGCCTTGCGAGTTGTCCATCCGCATATCGAGAGGACCATCATGCATAAAACTAAAACCACGTTCTGCCTGATCAAGCTGTGGTGAAGATACGCCTAAATCCGCCATAATCCCATCCACCGCATCTACGCCAAGTTCAGCCAAAGTATCTTTTAAATCGGCAAAACTGGCATGGATAATTTGAAAACGTGAATCTGCTTCGGTGAGTTTCTGTGCTTCTGCCAGTGCTTGCGGGTCTTTATCGAAGGCATAGACTTTGGCATCGGCATCAAGACGACTTAAAAGTTGACGAGTATGTCCTCCACGACCAAAGGTCGCATCAACAAAAACACCTGACTGCTTCTCGCCTAATACAGCATCAACAGTTTCATCTAACAACACAGAAATATGGGACATGCAACACAACGATTAGTTTTATGGTTTAGCCGATAATTATCTTAAAAAATAAATTTAAAATAACACATGCAATTCAGACAATTATTCACTGTTTTAGGACGAATCCCAAGCCAAAATTTGTATAAATTGTTTTAGAAAATCACATTTTGACTAAAGTTTGCCAGTGAAACGAATTGAAGTCACGTCATTATCAAAAGTAAGTGGATAAAAACCATACCGATACCTGACACATGCCTTACACAATTGTCAAAACAATCAACATTATTACCTAGCGAATTACTTAATGCACAAGATATCAGACAACAAAAGATCAATTTTATAGGTTAAGTCATGAAATATATAATCCAAACTATCGCAAATCGATGCAGTTCACCGTAGAAAATGCTAAAATACAGCGCTTAATTTCTCGCCTTGTATAAGTTGTAGCTGATGACGACCAATACTCAAATTACCGAAGACCGTATTCTTATCCTTGATTTTGGCTCGCAATACAGCCAGTTAATCGCTCGCCGTGTCCGTGAAGCAGGTGTGTATTCAGAAATGTACGCCTATGACATGACTGAAGACGAGATTCGTGCCTTTAATCCAAACGGCATCATCCTCTCAGGTGGTCCAGAAAGCGTGCATATCGAGGGCAGTCCTCGTGCGCCACAAGTGGTATTTGAACTCGGTGTGCCTGTACTGGGGATTTGCTACGGCTTCCAAACCATGTCTGAACAATTGGGCGGAAAAGTCGAAGCAGGCACAGTGCATGAGTTCGGCTATGCAGAAGTCGATATTCAAACTCGTGACCAGTTGATTGGTAATCTACAAGATCGTGAAGATCAATTGCATGTGTGGATGAGCCACGGTGATAAAGTTGGTCAATTACCACAAGGTTTTACCACCACGGCAAGCACGCCAAGCTGTCCGTATGCGGCGGCATCTGATGAAACTCGTCGCTTCTACGGTGTACAGTTTCACCCTGAAGTGACGCATACCGCAAAAGGCGCAGAATTACTTTCAAACTTCGTGCATAAAATCTGTGGTTGCGGTGGTCTATGGACACCTGAGCATATTATCGAGCTTCGTGTCGAACAGCTTCGAGAACAAATCGGCAATGAAAAAGTCTTGCTAGGCTTGTCTGGTGGTGTGGATTCTTCTGTGGTTGCAGCATTATTGCATAAAGCAATTGGCGATCAATTGACCTGTGTATTCGTCGATAATGGTTTGCTTCGCTTAAACGAAGGCGATCAAGTCATGCAAATGTTTGCGGACAACATGGGTATTCGAGTGATCCGTGCTGATGCTGAAGAGCGTTTCTTGACAGCGCTTGCAGGTGAAGTAGATCCTGAGAAAAAACGTAAAATCATCGGTCGTGAATTTATCGAAGTCTTTGCAGAAGAAGCTCGTAAGCTCGATGGCGTGAAATTCTTGGCGCAAGGTACGATTTACCCTGATGTGATCGAATCGGCAGCGAGCAAACAAGGTAAGGCGCATGTGATCAAATCGCATCACAATGTCGGCGGATTACCTGAAGATTTGGCGTTTGACTTGGTTGAGCCATTACGTGATTTGTTTAAAGATGAAGTGCGTAAACTCGGCACCACGCTTGGCTTACCACATAGCATGATCTATCGTCATCCGTTCCCAGGACCGGGTCTTGGTGTGCGTATCTTGGGCGAAGTGAAAAAGGAATATGCAGATATTCTGCGTCTTGCGGACGACATCTTTATGCAGGAGCTTCGTGCCAGTGGTTGGTATGACAAGACAGCGCAAGCCTTTGCGGTATTCCAACCTGTGAAGTCTGTAGGTGTGGTTGGCGATGGTCGTCGTTATGCGTGGGTGATTGCGCTACGTGCTGTGGAAACAGTGGACTTTATGACTGCTCGTTTTGCGCATCTACCGTATGATTTAGTTGATCGTATCTCAACTCGTATTATGAATGAAATCAAAGATGTATCACGTGTGGTCTATGATGTATCGAGTAAGCCACCTGCAACGATTGAATGGGAGTGAGCTAGGGCTTTCAAGATGCATTGCGTCTTGCCTAGCGAACGCCAAGAGCTACGCTCGCGGCAGTTCGGAAATTACCTTAAAAGAGTACTTCGGTGCTCTTTTTTTATTCGTTTTATCAAAAAAGATATTCACTTAAATTGAGCTTAAGGATTTAGCGCATAAAAGATAAAGTCAGATAATTGTTCTTCATCTTCGTCAAACTTCAGTACAATCTTGGAAATCAAATGATCAATCACGCTATGAATTTCTTCTTTTGAATTGAGTCTATTTAGAAATTGAAAATCACAGCTTTGTTCATCTTCAAACTCATTAAAGTAAAAGACAATATCTGTTTTAAAACGATCCGCATGAGTGTCGCCAATCTCATCAAGATAGTCTTTCAAAACTTTAACTTTCTCGCTGAGTTCTAACATATATCAGATACCAAATGATATTCTTTAACTTCTTTTGATTTGATGATTTTTTCTTCAAATTTCAGGTTCTTAAGTGGATCGTCAATGGTTAAAAATGTCGGCGTATCATCTAAATTCAATACTAAAGTAATGATGTAATCTAGCTGGTATTCTTGCGCTTTTTTATATTCATTCTCGGTTAAACGAAAGCGACCTTTCTTGGCACGAATCCCTTTGATTTCAGCTAAATACGACGTATTTGGTACATTGATTTGAAAATCGTAGCCATCACCATATAGACGAGCATCTTCGATGCTTCCATCTTTAAAAATATCAATGGATTGATAGTTATTTAGGAAATACAGCTCAGCTTCCAATCCTGTTTCTTGTAGCTTCTTAAATCTTGACTTTACGATGGGTTTGACCTGTACAATAAAGTCATTAATTTTAAAATTTTCATGCAGAAAAAGTTTGACGATATTGGCGTAACCGACGCAGTTTTCACTGCCGAATAGATTATCAATCAGATGTTTACGGTGAATGTATGCGTCGCCTTTTTGCCACCAACCTTTGCGATCATTGTCAAAAAATGGATCAAATAAATCCATTCTGTTTTTAACGACACTTCCAGTTTCAACGATTCCTAACTTAACGAAATATTCATAGAATGCAGATTTGGTCGAAAAGCCAAATTGTTGAATAAAATCATTGTCAAACTTCGCCAAGCCATAACCGAGCAAATTTAAAAGTTCGTAATTTTCGTGTTTATTACTGTTCATTTGATAAGTAGTGATTATTTCTTCAACAGTATTTTTACATAAGATTGTGTACATCTCCTAAAAATATTTGTCATAAATCAAAATAATATACACACAGCGTTGCAATTCTGAACTGTGATCTGTCGCACGATTTCGATATTCTATAAAAAATTCAGTCGAAAACCAGTAACAGATAAGCTAGAAATAAGGAAATAACATGACCAATACCACGACAGATAGCGTGTCACAATCTTCAGATTGTCCATTAGCCAAACCAAATAGCATCAAAGAAGTCCATCTGCGTTCTGCCATCGTCGGCACAAGTACCACGATCAAACGTGCATTGCCGAGCAAAGACAAACGTATGATTGGCGCATGGTGTTTCCTTGACCATGCAGGACCTGTGCAGTTTGCACCGAATGATGGCATGGATGTCGGACCGCATCCGCATATTGGATTGCAGACCTTTACATGGATGATCGAAGGCACAGTGATGCACCACGACAGCGTGGGCAGTGAGCAATTGATTCGCCCAAAACAAGTCAATCTGATGACCGCAGGACAGGGTATTTCCCACACCGAAGTGACGCCATCGGCAGAAACAGGCTTACATGCGGCACAGCTTTGGATTGCATTGCCTGAAGCGCATCGTCATATGGCGCCGAAGTTTGAGCATTATCCTGAGCTTCCAACCATTGAACAAGATGGCGCAATATTTTCGGTATTGGTCGGTGATTTTCTTGGCACGACCTCGCCAGTGCAAGTCTATAGCAAGATGCTTGGTGTAGATGTCGAAGCCGTCGATGATGTCGAGGTGATTTTGGATTTAAATCCTGAGTTTGAATATGGGCTGTTGGCGATGGAAGCGGAAGCTGAAATCAACGGTCATGCGCTGACACAGGACAATATGGTGGTGCTCGAAGTTGGCAATGAAAAAATGCACCTAAAAATGAAAAAAGGTGCACGAGTGCTACTGATTGGTGGTGAACCGTTTGAAAGTGAAATTCTATTGTGGTGGAATTTTGTAGCACGTACTACGGAAGAAATGAAAGAGGCACGTCAGCAATGGATTGACCATGATGTACGTTTTGGTGAAATACCATCGTATCAAGGTAAACGTCTGATTGCGCCTGAGATTCCAGATCAGATGCGGGCTTCAAAATAAGCCTGCCTGAGCTAAAACTGTAAAATGCAAAACGCAAAATACAAAACCTAGAATACAAAATGAGGACGGCAACATGGCGAGCATCGCAAATACAAAAATCACTAGCCTAGACTCACCGTGGGCAGGTGAACTCAGCAGTGGGAAACATCATTATATTACCGATAAGCCTGAGAGTTTTGGTGGTGGTGATAAAGGACCTGCACCATATGATTATCTACTTGCAGGACTAGCGGCGTGCACGATGATCACATTGCGCATGTATGCAAAGCATAAAGCGTTGGATTATGGGCATTTTTCCATTGATCTACACTTCAATATAAATAAAGAGGGTGAGGAATGGATTACTCGTGAGCTGAGTTTTGACAAGGACTTGGATGAGGCAACCAAAACAAAAATTCTTGATATTTGTCAGAAAACACCTGTGACTAAAACCCTGCTTCGTGGCACACGAATTGATACTACAATTAAATCATAACTCTATTTGCAAGAATCAACATATTTAGGCGAATGAGTTTAATTCAACGGCAAGACCACTGAGTGAAGGTGTACAAGTTGTACATTGAGAGCAATTAACGCAGTCGGGGAGTTGAAGTCATCCGACTAAATCTCGAATCTCGGCAAAGTTTGCTTTTAATACTTTGCTGAGATCATCGGGTGCAAGTGAGATATCTAAGCCACGTTTGCCACCACTAACATACATTTTTTCAAATTGTTGTGCAGAATCATCAATCACGGTTTTTAGGCGTTTTTTCTGTCCTAGCGGGCTAATCCCACCGACCAGATAACCTGTCAGGCGTTCGGCATCTTTGATCTCTGCCATTGCCAGTTTTTTACAGCCCAGAGCGCTTGCGGCTTTTTTGAAATTGAGTTGATAGGCGACTGGAAGCACGGCGACATAATGATTTTTACCGTCTGTGACCAATAAGGTTTTAAAGGTTTCCTCGAGCGTCAATCCCAGTTTTTCCACCGCTTCCAAGCCAAAATTGTGATTATTCGAATCATGATCGTATTCATGTTTGCGATACGCAATATTTTGTTGATCGAGGAGTTTGCAGGCTGGCGTCATGTTGAATCATTTTTTACACAGATTTAGGCAAGTTTAAACCTGTCACGCTTAGGATTAAAGCTGATCGGTAGCGATTATTATGCAATTACACAGCAAGAATGTCTTGGGATGATATGCACTTTACGCCCGCATCGTTCATGGCTTGCCAAGCATTCTCTAATGAACCATTCAGATCAATGGCGCGGCAGGCATCTTCGATCACATAACTGTAAAAGCCGAGTTTAGCTGCGTCCATCGCTGTCCACGCCACACAGAAATCTGTCGCCAAACCGACCACATAAACCGTATCAATGCCACGAGATTGTAGGTAGCCTGCGAGTCCAGTCGAGGTTTGCAGATCTGCTTCCAAGAAAGCCGAATAACTGTCGATATGCTGATGGTAACCTTTGCGGATAATCAGTTGTGCGCTTGGAATGTTTAAATCAGGATGAAGCTCAGCATCCTGCGAGCCTTGCAAGCAATGTGTCGGCCAAAGTACTTGCGTACCATAATCCAGTTCGATGGTGTCAAAAGGCTGTTTACCCACGTGGTTTTCTGCAAAAGAAATATGATCGGCAGGATGCCAGTCTTGAGTTAATACAATATTTTGAAAATGTTTCGCCACGTGATTAATGATCGGTACGACTTCATCACCATTTGGTACAGCAAGATTGCCATTCGGACAAAAGCCATTTTGTACATCGACGACGATTAAGGCGGTATTTTTGGCGTGCATTACTTAACTACTCTAAATTATCAAAATATTCATTTCCACTTTTTCACAATCCTAGCAAGTAAAAGAGCTTGACCATTCCCACATTTATCAAACCAAGAATAACATTCGCAATACTATAATATAATCAAATAAGCTCAGTTCCAATATTTAGGTTTTAGTAAAAAACTCCGCCGAAGCGGAGTTTTTTTACTTTCAGATCTTGCACGTGGTGAGAATTACTCTATACGCTCGCCATGTTGACTTAAGTCAAGGCCCATACGCTCATCGTCTGCATCTACACGAATTCCAATCACGATGTCGATCACTTTCAAGATGATGAAAGTCAATACTGCACTGTATGCGATGGTTGCCAATACACCCTCAGTTTGTACCCACAATTGATGCATCATATTGGTCGGTGCACTATCACCCATGATGAATTCACTTGCAAACACACCAGTTAGGATCGCACCAACGATACCACCCACACCGTGTAAACCAAATGCGTCCAAAGAGTCGTCAGCTTTCAACATACGTTTTAAACCGCTGATACCCCAGAAACACACTACACCACCGATCAAGCCCATGATCAATGCACCACCAACTGTGACGAAACCAGCCGCAGGCGTAATCACGACAAGACCAGCGACCGCACCAGATGCCGCACCAAGTACTGAACCTTTACCACGTACCATGCGCTCAACAAGCAACCAAGATAATGCTGCTGACGCTGCTGCAACTTGAGTAACAACGATTGCATAACTCGCAGAACCATTTGCGCCCAAAGCAGAACCACCGTTGAAACCGAACCAGCCCACCCAAAGTAAGCTTGCGCCGACTACAGTTAAAGTCAAGTTGTGTGGTGCCATTGCTTCTTTGCCGTAGCCCATACGTTTACCAAGCATATATGCTGCGACTAGACCTGCTACACCTGAGTTGATGTGTACAACCGTACCACCAGCAAAGTCGAGTGCGCCGTCATTCGCTAACCAACCGCCACCCCATACCCAGTGTGTAATCGGTGCGTAGACAACGATGACCCAAATGCTGATGAAAGCAAGCCATGCGCTAAACTTCATACGATCCGCGATCGAACCACTGATGATCGCCACAGTGATGATGGCAAAAGTCATTTGGAAGATGACGAATAGGATTTCAGGAATTGTCCCACTGAGTGCATCGGTCGTAATCCCCGAGAGCATCAGTTTCTCAAAGCCACCGATAAAGCTATTGCCTTCGGTGAAGGCAAGACTATAACCAATTACAACCCAAGCAATACTCACCACAGCCGCCGCCGTTAAGCTATGCGCCATCGTGCCCAATGCACTTTTCTTACGTACCATACCTGCATAGAACAATGCCAAACCAGGAATTGTCATTAATAGTACAAGTGCGGTAGATGTCAAAATCCACGCCGTATCACCTGTATCTAGTGTTGGCTCTTCTTCAGCAGGTGCTGCTTCTTCGAGAACGACAGCTTCGACAGGTGCGTTTTCAACCACAACCATATCTGGAGCTTCGGTCGTTTCAACTGCCAAGACTGCTTCTTCAGCGGGTGCAGTTGTAGATTCGGATTCGGCCCATACTGGTGATGTACCGAGTAGCGCAGTCGATAGACCAAACGCCAGTAGCAATTTATTCATTAGATCCCCCAACCTTTAATTTACGTTGTGCTGACTTGACTTAACTTACTAGAGATTAATCTAGCTTTAGCAAATGTCATGCCATGTTGTTTTAGACTGCGTCTGGACCAGTCTCACCAGTACGGATACGAATCACTTGCTCTAGGTTAGAAACAAAGATTTTACCATCGCCGATTTTGCCAGTGCTTGCCACACGAGTAATGGCTTCAATGACGCCATCAACCATATCGTCTTTGATTGCGATTTCGATTTTTACCTTAGGTAAAAAATCAACCACATACTCTGCACCACGATAAAGTTCTGTATGACCTTTTTGACGACCGAAACCTTTAACTTCAGTGACAGTGATACCTTGCACACCGATTTCTGAAAGTGATTCACGGACATCATCAAGCTTAAACGGTTTAACGATTGCTGTTACGAGCTTCATGTTATCTTCCTTTGGGTTTACTCATACCAATAGTGGTTTTTACATATCAATTTTCGTGCCAAACTTGAGAAATGTTGGGGATTTTTCCAAAGCTCGTACGACATAAAGCGATGTTATGCCTAGAGTTTAGCAGTTTTCTATGAATTATCCATCTTACAGCTACCATCTCAGTTACATTTATTGTATCTTGATTTTGAGCAGAATATTTTTTGATGAAGACCATGACACCGACTTTAGATAGCTTCGTTCAGGCTTTAAAAGAACAAATCGCCGCACCAAAAGCAGACCTTGAGCACAATATCCGTGCAGTTTTGGCAGAAATGGTGGAAAAAATGGACTTGGTATCCAAACAAGAGCTTGAACGCCAAAAAATTGCACTAGAACAAGCCAACCAACGTATGAATGCCCTGCAACAGCAATTAGAGACGTTGCAAAATCAAATCAAAAAGTAACAATTGCGCCAACATCGATCAAAAACACAGCGATTTTTATAAAAACGCACAATAATGGAACAATAAATGAGTTTTGCCAAAGTTTATTCACGCAGTGTACTCGGATTAAGCGCACCGTTAATCGAAGTCGAAGTCCATGCCAGTCAAGGCTTACCTGCTTTAACCATTGTTGGTTTACCAGAAGCTGCCGTTCGTGAAAGTAAAGATCGTGTCCGTTCTGCAATTATCAATAGTGGCTTTCAATTTCCCAATAAACGCCTCACCATCAACCTTGCTCCTGCAGACTTGCCAAAAGATGGTTCACGTTTAGATTTGGCAATTGCTGTTGGGATTTTGATTGCATCAGGACAAATCGCTGATGATCGTATAAGTCAGTTTGAGTTACTTGGTGAGCTTGCCCTAGATGGACAACTTCGTCCAATCTCAGGGATTCTTAGTATTGCCCACGCCTGTAAAAGCTCAGGACGACAATTATTACTCCCTGAACAAAATGCCGATGATGCCTGCTGTATTCAAGATTTAACGGTCTATGCGACCAGTAACTTAAAAACCGTTTGCGATATTTTGACAGGAACAGTACAACAGCCTGCACACCATTATCAGCCGAATCACACTTTACTGGATAATTTGCCTGATCTTGCTGATGTCAAAGGACAACTGAAAGCTCGGCGAGCACTTGAAATCGCTGCTGCAGGCGGACACTCGTTACTCTTTACAGGACCACCAGGGACTGGGAAAACTCTGCTCGCTTCACGTCTGCCAAGTATTTTGCCACCACTCACCGATAGCGAAAGTTTAGAAGTTGCAAGCATTTATTCGATTTCAAATCAAAATCATGCCTTTGGTGTGCGCCCATTCCGAGCGCCACATCATACGGCTTCAGCCGTGGCATTGGTCGGTGGTGGCTCCAACCCCAAACCTGGGGAAATTACTTTATCGCACTTAGGTGTTTTATTTTTGGACGAATTGCCTGAGTTTGACCGAAAAGTTTTAGAGGTTT
>LUMV01000077.1_pt1 | contig 57242 bp, 54 predicted proteins | sample 729731 | NCBI WGS metagenome assembly LUMV01 (sample SAMN03860301, study PRJNA289734) | marine metagenome | biome: seawater column; feature: ocean; material: water; isolation source: Red Sea water column Station 192 - depth 200m | place: Saudi Arabia: Red Sea | collected 2011-10-15 | depth 200 m
TGACTATACAATACTTGCCCACGAAGACCTTGTTCACTGTCATAGATCGCTAGACCAGTTTCATCACAAGACGTTTCCAAACCAAGTACAATCATTTTCACACAACCAATTCAAGCGATAATTTCAAAATCAGTTCGTTCGAGACGATGGCGCACATTATAGACTTGTACTTCGCCGAGTAAAAGCGTAAAATGTCGCACTCATTCACCGTATGTACATAGGGTACATACACATTATCCATAGTCTTAATAGAGGATTCTATATGCCACAAGTTAAATTGAAAGAAGGTGAACCAGTTGACGTTGCTATCCGTCGCTTCAAGCGCTCTTGCGAAAAAGCAGGTGTTTTAGCTGACGTACGTAAGCGTGAATTTTACGAGAAACCAACTCAAGAACGTAAGCGCAAAAAAGCTGCTGCTGTGAAGCGTTATGCAAAAAAAGTTGCTCGTGAATCAATCCGCACAACTCGTTTGTACTAACTCGCTTTTATAAACTTGTCGTGACTATACTCAATGATTGAGTATTCAGATTTTAAATTGATAATTGATTGATGCTATGACCACTTTAAAAACTCAAATTACTGACACACTCAAAACTGCCATGAAAGAGAAAGACATGGCGACCGTGACAGTGATTCGTGGATTACAAGCAGCGATCAAACAAATTGAAATCGACGAGCGCATCGAACTTGATGATGCTCAAGTGTTGAACGTTGTTGAAAAACAAGTCAAACAACGTAAAGAATCGATCAAGGCCTTTCAGGGTGCTGGTCGAGAAGATTTAGCTAGTAAAGAACAAGCCGAACTTGAGGTAATATCTCAATTTCTACCTGAAGCTATGTCAGAGGACGAGCTTGATTCTCTCATTGCGCAAACAATTGAAGCGCAAGGTGCTACTAGCATGAAAGATATGGGTAAGGTGATGAATTCTCTACGTCCGATCATAGCCGGACGTGCCGATCCAGCCCAAGTATCTAGCAAAATTAAAGCAAAGCTTTCGTAGTTTTTTTCTAAACTCCCCCCAGTTTTTTTAAAAATTACTATTGATAATCATTCTTTTGATTGAAATCATCAGAACACCTAATTGCACCTTAATACTACGATTTATCATTATATTATTTATATTGTCTAACTCATTAGATCAGTTAAATTTTAAACAAATCATCCAATCAATAGCCATTTATGCCTTTAGATCATTCACCTTTGTCTTAAAATGATAAGTTAAAAGCACAATACATCGTTTAAAGTAGCCACAATTTGCATGATTTAACCGCACCGAGTTTCGATGACGCATATTCTGACTTTATTTTCTATTCAGCACACTTTAAGATAGTTGCTCAAGGAAGTTTGAGTGAAGTCGTGAGATTTGCTCAATATGATAGGCAGAATGTTCCACCGAGTCAGTGCACGGAGATTTAAATGAAAAAGTATCAATGTATCGTTTGTGGTTGGATTTATGATGAATCACAAGGCTGGCCTGAAGACGGTATTGCAGCTGGTACAAAGTGGGAAGATATTCCTGACGATTGGACTTGCCCTGACTGTGGCGTTTCAAAAGCAGATTTTGAAATGATCGAAGTATAAGTCTTACTCGACTAGACCATGCATTGCATGGTCTTTTTTGTTTTTATAGTCATTGAGCTTAAATCCTGCTACAGCGTTAATCTCACTCGCAGTACTCTTTGTACACCTTCGCTCGGTAGCCTTGTATAAGAAATTAATTTCTTAGACTATAGAAGATATTTGAAAAAATATTTAAAAAATCCACGGAGATAACAACATATGGCAACAATGCGCCCTATCATCATTGTCGGCTCAGGTATGGCTGGATATACCCTTGCACGTGAGTTTCGTAAATTGAATAAAGAACAGTCGCTGATCATGATCACGACGGATGATGCAAGCAACTACGCCAAACCAACTTTGTCGAATGCCTTAGCGGGAAATAAAGCACCTGATCAAATTGCGCTTGGCGATGCAGAAAAAATGCGTACTCAACTCGATATGACCATTCTCACTGAAACTTGGGTTAAAGCCATTAATGCAGAACAACATCAAATCGAGATTGAAACTAGCGGTCAACTCAGCACTTTAGATTATGAAAAATTAGTGCTTGCCGTGGGTGCAAATCCAATTCGTCTCGCCATCTCTGGTGATGGTGCAGATGATATCTTTGTGGTTAATAATCTTAATGATTATAAAGCCTTCCGTAATCATCTAGATCAACGTGCAGAAAAACGTGTATTGATTCTTGGTGCAGGATTGATTGGTTGCGAATTTGCCAATGATTTGATAAATACTAATCATGATGTCACTGTGGTTGATTTGGCACCACGTCCTCTTGGACGTTTACTACCAGAACATACTGCCACCGCATTCCAAGAAAACCTTGAACAAGCAGGCATTCAGTTTGCACTAGCTACCACCGTTGATAAAGTCGTTAAAATCAAGCAACAAGGTGCTGATATCGATTATGAAGTGACCTTATCCAATGGACAACGCTTTGTCGTTGATGTGGTCTTGTCTGCGATAGGTTTGCAACCGAATATAAATTTAGCAAAATCGTCCAAAATTCATACAAGCCGTGGTATAATTGCTAATTCGCTTATGGAAACCAATCAGCCCGATATTTATGCTGTTGGTGATTGCGCAGAGGTTCAAGGAACATTGCTTCCTTATGTAATGCCGATCATGCAACAAGCTCGAGCTTTGGCAAAAACGCTGAATGGTGAAAGCACCCACGTTCACTACCCTGCAATGCCTGTTGCGGTGAAAACACCTGCAGCACCATTGACTGTTTTACCTGCACCGACGGATGTTGAGGTCAATTGGGAAACAGAAGAGTTTGACGATGGCATGCTTGCCAAAGCAATTGATCAAGAAAGTACTTTACGTGGCTTTGTGTTGCTGGGTGCAACCGCAGGCAAACAACGCCTCAGCCTTGCAAAATTGGTTCCTGACTTGATCCCTGCACAGTCTAGTTAATACATTTTCATTAAGACAGATTGTTGCATACAAATGTTAAGGTAAGTTTACAACGATAGACTTACCTTTTTTACATTCCACAAGTTACATGTAACGAATTATGTTGACTCAAACCTAAGTGTCACAATGCGTTGCAGATGAGTTGTATAGAGGACATTGCCGTGACAGCGACCGCTTTGCAAATGAACCAATCGCCGTATAGTGAGTTCATGCAAGAAACTGAAGTTTTGCTACCAAACAAACAACGACTGCACGTTGAAATTGGTGGTAATCCTGCACATCCAACCATTATGTTAATTATGGGTTTAGGTGCGCAGATGTTGGTATGGCCTGATGCATTTTGTCGACTACTCATTGACGCAGGTTATCAAGTAATACGCTTTGACAATCGTGATATTGGTCTATCTAGTAAAACCAAACGTAAAGGCGAACGTCTAAATACATTGAAACTGATGGGTCGTTTTGGCTTAGGTCTACCGAATGAAGGTGCACCATATACCTTGTACGACATGGCTGAAGATGTCAGCTTACTAATTGATGCATTACGCTTAAAAGAAGTGAATTTAATTGGTGCATCAATGGGTGGCATGATTGCGCAAATCGTGGCGGCACAATATCCTGAAAAAGTAAAAACGCTAGGCTTGCTTTTCACCAGTAATAATCAACGTTTCTTACCTCCACCATTTCCAAAGCAGTTGATGAGCTTGATTGGCAAACCGAAATCCCATGATGAAAATGGTATCGTTGAGCATTCGATTCGATTATTCAACACTATTGGTTCACCAGGTTTAGTCGATCCAATTATGTCAGCTGAGCATGCACGTAAACTTTACAACCGAAGTTTTTATCCCGCAGGCGTATTACAACAATTCTTGGCGATCCTTTGTACAGGTTCGTTATTAGAACTTGACAAACAAATCGAACAGCCTACGATAGTGGTGCATGGCAGTCGAGACCGTTTGCTCCCACCTGCACACGGCAAAGCTGTGGCAAAAGCGATCAAGAATGCAAAATTTGAACTCATAGATGGTATGGGACACGATCTACCACTATATTACATTCCAAAATTAGTGCATATTTTCACTCAACAAATTAAATCATTGACTCCTTAGGACATTATGGCTGCTCTACCTTCTCTCCGTCAGCTTTCGTATTTAGTTGCTTTGTCTGAAACCTTACATTTTACTGAGGCAGCACGTCGCTGTTTCGTTACCCAATCCACTCTCTCGGGTGGCATTATGGAATTAGAGCGACTACTTGGTGGTGTATTGGTAGAGCGTGACCGCCAAAATGTCAGGCTAACACCACTTGGTGAAAAAGTCGTTGCACGTGCTCGTGTTTTACTTGCCGATGCGCAAGATTTGATGCGTTTAAGCCGTGAGATGAGCGAGCCATTAACGGGTGATTTACATCTCGGTCTGATTCCGACTATTGCACCCTTTATTTTGACGCAACTATTACAAGCTGTTCAAAAAGATTTACCACGTATTCGTTTGCATCTGCATGAAGCGCAAAGTGAAAAAGTCCTTGAACGTCTTGAACACGGTCAGCTAGATATTGTCCTTCTTGCCTTGCCTTTTGATACACAAGGTTTGAAAATCAAAGAAGTCAATACTGAAAAGCTCTATGTAGTCTGCAATAAAAATGATAAAGATACCATCAACGCCAAGAACATTGATGATTTAGATTTATCAAAATTGATTTTGCTTGAAGAAGGCCATTGCTTACGTGATCACGTCCTTAGTGCATGTCCGATCAAAGAACAAAAGAATGACGCTCGCTTAAAGGCAAGCTCTCTACCAACGCTATTAGAAATGGTTTTGGCGAATCTTGGTTTTACCATGTTGCCTGAGATTGCTATTCAAAACGCAAGCTTAGTCACCAATGACCAGCTGATTATTCATCCTATCGAGAATCCTCCTGAACGTACATTGGCATTGATTACACGCAAAAGTACGCCACTACAGACTGAGTTTGATATTTTGCACGGTATTTTAACCACGATTACTACACAAGTCTTATCAGACAATCAAAAGTATATTGCGTCCCAATAAGAGATTTTCTTCAAACATAAAAAAGCGTTGGTATTTACCAACGCTTTTTTTTATCAGCTTAAAGAATGTTTACTGTTCAATCTTCGCCTGACTACGTAGATATTCAATATAATCATTCAGTTCATTCTGACCACGAGGATCAAATCGATTGACCACTTGAGCTTTTTGCTCATCAGTCAAATTAAACGCTGGATTTTGCCCAACATCAGACACTGCTACGACAAATAAGAAATCACCTACATTGGCTGTTTTTGCTGACCAAAAACCATCTTTGGTCGGCACTGGCACACTGTATGCCACTTTTTCGAGATCTTCAGGAAGTAGCCCACTAAAGCGTGGTACTGGGCCTAAATCGGTAAAACTTACGTCACTTGATGCCAATGCCTCAGATGCAGGCTTAGATTTAAAATCTGCCAAAAGCTGTTTTACACTCGCTTCCGCCTGTTTGACTTGCTCTGCACGTTTTAGTTTAGCTTGAATGTCTGCTTTTGCTTCTTCAAGTGTCAACGGTCGCTCAACACGATAATCTGATACTTTAAACCACACAGTCTTACCATCAGCGGTCGAGGTCGCAGTCGAAACATTGCGATCACCTTCTGCAATTTGCTCAGAGAATAACTTTTGCTTGACCTGAGCATCAGACAAAATGATGTCATTATTGTTGGCTTGTATATTACGCGCAGCTTGGATAGACACTTTATATTCTTCAGCAATCGCTTCAAGTGAATCTGTTTCAAGTGCGGTTTCATTGGCTTGACCAATGGCATCTTGATACATGTTTTCTACTTTTTTGGCTTTAGCATCGCTCATCAGCTCATCACGTACAGATGCAAATGCTGGAACAGTGACACCTGACAATTGATCAAGACGGATAATGTGATAACCAAATTCAGTTTTGATCGGTGCTGATGTTTGACCATTTTGCTTGAGCGCTAATACCGCTTGGTCAAATGCATCACCAAACGCACCCACCGTATAGCCTTCAACTTGACCATTAGACTCTTTCGATACAGGATCTTCTGAATACTTTTGCACCAAAGCTTCAAACGTTTCACCCGACTTTAATTCCGCTTGAATTTTTTGAGCGAGTTTAGCAGCTTCTTCATCACTACGGTTGTCAGTGGTAATCAAAATATGACTGATTTCACGATCCGCATCTTTGGCTAAATTTGCACTGTATGCTTGATAAGTTTGTTGTAGATCTTGTTCGGTAACTTCAGCACGATTTTCAAATTCAGACTTATCCAAAACCACATATTGCACATCTAAGTTGGCAGGACGGTTATAATCCGAAATATTTTTATCATAGTACGTTTTCATTGCAGCGTTTGACGCAACAAAATCCTGTGCAAAATTCGCCAATGGAATTTCAGCAAGATGAGTCGTACGCTCTTGACTGATCATTTTAATCAAATTCTCGGTGTCTTTGGCACTATGCAGTGACGTTGAAATCAGACTCTGCGTCATCAAACTCAGCGCCGTTTGCTGACGAAAGTTGGTTAACAATTGATTGATCGTTGAACGAGAATTCGCCAAATAATTATCTAAGAGTTGTTGTGAAAACTGACCATCTTGCTGAAATGCCTGTTGTTGGCGAAGCAAGGCACCGAGCTGTTCATCACTTAATGTTAGACCAAGCTTCTCTGCCTGTTGGATCAGCAAAGCCCGCACAATCGCAGCATCATAGACTTGCGCTTCAATCACTTCGTTATTGAGCAAAGTTTCATCTCCACCAACACCTTGAAGATATTGGTCTCTCTGAGATTTAATCCAATTATCTAGCTCTGCTTTAGTGATTTCTTGATCATTCACTTGCACCGCAACTTCTTCATTGCCGCCAGCAAAATAGCCTTCAATGCCAACTAGTGCCAATGGCGTTAAAAACAAAACCAAGAGGACTTTGCCAAGCCACCCCCGAATTAATGTACGAAAAGCTTCCATAAATGTTCCAAAAAAAACCTTAAATCGAATACTAGCCAAAAATCGTCAAATGACAAGTATAATTATTTTTTACTGAGATCAAAACCAAATCCAATCATGGATTATGAATGAAAAAACGCGCCGTCCTGGCGCGTTTAAGTTACTTCAATGACGTTAAAAACGTATTAAGCAACAGAATCTTTAAGACCTTTACCTGCTTTAAAGCTTGGTACTTTGCTTGCAGGAATTTTGAGCTCTGCGCCAGTCTTCGGGTTACGACCCGTACGCGCAGCACGTTCTTTAACAGTGAAAGAACCAAAGCCAACTAAAGTTACTGTATCGCCTGCTTTCAATGCAGCGCTGATAGATTCAATCGTTGCGTCAAGAGCTTTACCAGCGTCAACTTTAGTAAGCCCCCCTTTTTGAGCAATCGCATCAATTAATTCTGATTTATTCATGCAAAACATCCTCTAAATTTGATCGTTTGAATATTTAAGCCAAATTTTTTAAACTAGCCGTAGAAGCCTTTATAGCAATGCGATTGGATGTTGGCAAGCCAAACCTGACGCTTTTCATCAAAAAAATGCGATCTTTTTACAAATTATTCGGATCTTTACACTCGTTGGTTATTTTTTAGACACCCTCAAGCTTTCAATTTCATTTTTTAGTTGCTCGTTACTATCGACAAGACGATCGACCTTTTCATTGAGATTTTTTAATAATTGCTCAATGAGCAATATGTCTTTTGGCGTAACCAAACCAAATCGATTTAAGGTCTGATGTGTGTGTTGATCGAGCATTTTTTCAAATTTTTCACGGGTATCAACAACACGTTCATACGCCTTGCCAGTGACTTCACCGACTTTTTCTACGGTTTGATCAGCGACATTACTTGTTCTTGATTCCAGTTCTTCACCAACTTCCACCAAAGAATCAAACAGTTTATTGCCTTCTTCTTCGGCACGAGAGAATGCACCTAAGCCAGCCAGCCAAATTTGTTTAGTGTATTTACGTAGCTCAATCGGGCTTTTGCGTCTGGATTTTGCTTTAGTCGTATTTTCACGCGACGAGTCATCTCGTACTGGGTCGTTTTGCAGATCATTAATTTGATTGTGTTCATCATGCGCCTGATCAACACTGGAAATATCCTTATCTTTATTTGGACACATGCCTAGCTCCTAAAACAACATTCGCATTTTGACTTATAACAGTTCACCATAGCAGAGTTCTGTATCAAATGTATAAAATCTGTCTAACAATTCATCTTTCAATGTAAGTAGATATTGACAGTTTTCATGACATGCACTTAAATCGAGATACAGCGCTACGTTAAAAGTTGCTGATATTTTGCTGTTTTAAACTGCCATAGCAAAATATTCATTGCGCTAACAATGGATTGTTAACGTGGTTTAACTAAGGTTTTGATTTTCATGAATGACAACACGCAACAAAGCACACACCAACCACATTTGTTGCACTCTATTATTCTAATTATTTTAGAAACAATTGTGACTTTTCTATTAAAACATGATCGTGCTTCACGAATTCATGCGAAAAGCTTTGTTCAAAATAACGTCACTATTGCGTTTAAAACCTTTTTACCTGCATCTGATTTCTACGTTACCTTTGACAATAAAGGCATTTTATTTGATCCAGATTTAACTGAAAGCAATCAGGTTGAAACTTTTACCGTATCTGCATCTAGCATTGATTTAGTTCGTTTCTTATTGACAGGTAATGATCGTCATCTACGTCGAATGAGACTATTTGGCGGAGAAGAGTGGCACGATCAATTTCGCTTGTTTATGCATAGCCTGACCCTACCTATGCTTTTTGCGGATTGGAAAAGTTGGCTCTCAAAACAACAATCAAATAACTTACCACAACGTAGCTTAGAACCACTTCTAAATAAGCTTGAATTGCAACGCATTGAGATTAGCCAGCTTGAGCTTGAAGTGAAAGAACAACATAACGATTTAAAATCGCTTGAGCGCAAACTCAAAAACACCCATCGCATGTATTTAGCGATCTTTACCTTGATTGCCATCGTTACGTGTGCTTTTATTTTTCTATAAATCCATAAATCATCAACATTACAGTATTTATTTTCATTATTTGCATAGTGAATGATCAACATCATATTTTACAATGATATTAAACTTGACTAATTTAGTCGGGTTTTTTTATAATCATCCTATCGTATTTGCACATTACTACAGATTAAAGCTGAGAGATCAGATCATGCGCCTGACTACACGTGGTCGATACGCTGTGACTGCAATGCTAGATTTAGCACTCCAGCCTCTCGATCAGACCATTACACTTGCCGAGATTGCTGCACGCCAGACGATTTCTGTCGCTTATTTAGAGCAACTCTTCTCTAAGCTGAAGCGTCGTCAATTGGTCGCCAGTGTTCGTGGTGCTAATGGTGGTTATCATCTTGCACGCGCTGCCCGTGATATCACCGTGCTTGAAATCATCGAAGCAGTGAATGAATCCGTCGATGCAACACGTTGTGATCACAAAGGCAACTGTCAAAATGGTGCAATGTGTTTGACCCATGATCTATGGCAGGACTTATCTAGTCATATTTCAAGTTATTTAGAACGTATCTCCCTTGCCGATTTGGTCGATCGAGATCATGTACAAGCTGTCGCCCTACGCCAATCATCTAGCGATGATCTAGCTCAACTCACCGTCAATCAAAAGACTGTTACAGGAACGATTTAATATGAAGCTCCCAATTTATTTAGATTATGCAGCTACCACGCCAGTGTTGCCTGAAGTCGCTGATTCGATGATGAGCACGCTAACTTTTGACGGAAATTTTGGTAATCCTGCATCTCGCTCCCATAGCTATGGTTGGAAAGCGGAAGAAGCCGTTGAATATGCGCGTGAACAAGTTGCAGACTTAATCAAAGCAGATCCGCGTGAGATCGTGTGGACCTCTGGTGCAACGGAGTCAGATAACTTAGCATTAATTGGTGTTGCCAATTTTTATAAGAATAAAGGCAAGCACATCATCACGTCTAAGATTGAACATAAAGCGATTTTGGATACTTGCCGTTTCTTAGAAACTGAAGGTTTTGAAATTACTTATATCGAGCCAGAGCCACGTACAGGCTTGATTACGCCTGATATGGTGGCGAAAGAACTTCGCCCTGATACTATCCTTGTTTCATTGATGATGGTTAATAATGAATTGGGTACGGTGACTGATGTTGCTGCGATTGGCGAATTGACTCGTGAAAACAAAACCTTTTTACATGTCGATGCGGCGCAAGCAGTCGGTAAAGTTGAGATTGATTTATCAAGCATGAAAGTTGATTTGATGAGTTTCTCTGGTCATAAAGCTTATGGTCCAAAAGGTGTTGGTGCGCTTTATGTACGTCGTAGCCCTCGTGTCCGTTTGAAAGCCATGATTCACGGCGGTGGTCATGAGCGTGGTATGCGCTCAGGCACATTGGCAACCCATCAAATCGTTGGTATGGGTAAAGCTTTTGAGATCGCAGGCAAAACCATGCAAGCTGAACAAGCTCGTCTGCGTGTACTGCGTGACAAGCTATGGAATGGCTTAAATGACATGGAAGAAATTTATCTCAATGGTCATCCTGAACACAACGTTGCCAATTATCTTAATGTGAGCTTTAACTTTGTTGAAGGCGAATCGTTGATGATGGCGTTAAAAGATGTTGCGGTATCTAGTGGTTCTGCATGTACATCAGCAACGCTTGAGCCGTCGTATGTATTACGAGCACTCGGGCTATCTGATGAGTTGGCACATAGCTCAATCCGTTTTAGCTTTGGTAAATACACCACTGAGCAAGAAATTGACCATGTGATTGCGATTACTAAATCCGCAGTTGCAAAATTGCGTGAACTTTCACCACTTTGGGATATGTATCAAGATGGTGTGGATTTCTCAAAAGTTGAATGGGCAGAACATTGATTTTACAGGCTAAGCGCTTGAAAAATCGAATCATCGCCCCTATTTATTCATTAATATCCGTTTAATTATACTAGTTAATTCTAGCTGACCCCGAGGTATGGAGAAGCATCATGGCATATAGCGAAAAAGTAATTGACCACTACGAAAACCCACGTAACGTTGGTGTTTTAGACAAAGACGCAGAAAATGTAGGCACAGGCATGGTCGGTGCACCTGCGTGTGGCGACGTGATGCGTTTGCAAATCCAAGTCAACGACCAAGGTGTGATCGAAGAAGCACGCTTCAAGACATACGGCTGTGGTTCTGCGATTGCATCAAGTTCATTGGTGACTGAATGGCTCAAGGGTAAAACTTTGGACGAAGCACAAGCGATCAAAAACATGGATATCGCCACTGAATTGGCATTGCCACCTGTGAAAGTCCACTGCTCTGTCTTGGCAGAAGATGCGATCAAAGCAGCGGTTGAAGACTACCGTAGCAAAACTGCAAAGTAATTTGCAGATGATCATCACCGACCATATGCAAACAGTTTAGGAGTAAACATGATTCATTTAACTGAAAATGCAGCACAGCATGTTGCCAGCTACATTGCAGGTCGTGGTAAAGGTGAAGGCATCCGTTTGGGTGTAAAAACTTCAGGTTGTTCAGGTTTGGCTTATGTGCTTGAGTTTGTTGATGAAACCAATGCGCATGATCAAATCTTTGAACAGCATGGTGTCAAAGGCTTTGTTGATCCAAAAAGCCTTGTTTATCTCGATGGTGTTGAGATGGACTATGTCAAAAATGGTCTAAACGAAGGCTTTGAGTTTCGTAACCCGAACCAAAAAGGCGAATGTGGTTGCGGTGAATCTTTCACTGTTTAATCCCCTTTTGTCATGATAAAAAGCCAATAATTCCAGTGTCTTATTGGCTTTTATTACATATATCTTATAGATAGATTTTGTTTTTCTTCCAATCTACTGATGAGCCGTTGCAATGAATCACTTTGAATTATTTGAACTTGAACCTGCGCTTGAGATCGACTTGACGCAACTCAAAGCCAAATTTCTCAAACTGCAACTGCAATATCATCCTGATAATAATCAAGATCAAATCGAGCAAGCCATTGCCAAGTCTAGTCAAGTCAATCAAGCCTACGATGCGCTCAAACATAATGACAGCCGTGCTTCCTATTTACTGCAACTACAAAAGCAAGATGGTGGTTTAGAGCAATCAATTCATGATTTTGAGTTTTTACAATCAGCATTAGAGCTTCGTGAGCTGCTTGATGACGCGACTTCAAGTGAGCAATTGCAAGGTTTGCGAACTGAAGTTGAGCAATGGATCAATGCCTTGATCAAAGAATTTCAGATTGATTATGCCGAACAGGATTGGTCAGAAGCACGAGATACTGTGCGAAAATTACGTTTCTTCCGTCATGTGTTGATGGACATTGATAAAGCAGAAGAAAAATTATTCGATGATGAGGATTTTGCTGGTTTTGATGATGATTTTGAATAGTCACATTTAAAGCGCCAGTCTTTTATTTATCGAATCAATTTTAACTGCGGATAGATTATGGCTTTATTGCAAATTGCAGAACCTGGACAATCCAGTAATCCACATGAACATCGTATCGGTATCGGTATTGATCTCGGCACCACCAACTCTTTGGTGGCGACTGTGCGCTCTGGTGTGCCAAAAATACTCCAAGATGAACATGATCATTCGCTACTGCCGTCTATCGTACATTTTGGTAAAGATGAAAATGGTCAAGCACAAGTGACCGTCGGGCATGATGCCAAAGAATTAATCAACTCCGATTCTGCCAACACCATTGTGTCAGTCAAGCGTTTTATGGGTCGTTCAAAAGCCGATATCCGCTTCCAACATCCGTATGAATTAGTAGGTAGCGATCAAGATATGCCGACTTTCGTCACGGCACATGGCAATCAATCTCCTGTCGAAATTTCTGCACAAATCTTAACAGCACTCAAAAATCGTGCTGATCTACATCTTGAGCACGAGATCAATGGTGCGGTAATCACTGTACCTGCCTACTTTGATGAAGCACAGCGTCAAGCGACCCGTGATGCAGCTAAACTTGCGGGATTAAACGTTTTACGTTTATTGAATGAACCAACCGCAGCAGCAATCGCTTACGGACTCGATCAAAATAGTCAAATCGTTGAAGATCAAAATTTTGCGATCTATGATCTTGGTGGTGGCACCTTTGACATGTCGATTTTGCGCTTTAGCAAAGGTGTATTTGAAGTCTTAGCTACTGGCGGTCACACCGCAATGGGCGGTGATGATATTGACCGCTTACTGGTGAAGTTTTTAAAAAGCAAATTTGAAATTGCTGAGCTGAGCAATCAACAACATGCACAGCTTGTACAAATTGCTAAATCTGCCAAAGAAACGCTGACAACTGAAACGCAAGTTGATATTCAATTTAAAATTGAAGAACAGAATTATCAAATTACACTCACCCAAGCTGAATTGGCAACAGTGATTCAGCCTGTGGCAGATCGTACACTACAAGTTTGTCAACGCGTACTACGTGATGCCAAGCTAAAAGTTGATGATGTGAATGCCATTATTTTAGTGGGCGGTTCGACACGTTCAATGGCGATTCAAGACGCTGTTGCCAAGTTTTTTGAGCAAACACCGCTATGTAGTATCAATCCTGATGAAGTGGTGGCACTTGGTGCTGCGATTACCGCCAATCAACTGGTTGGTAACAGTAAAGATGGCACGTTGTTGCTCGATGTCACGCCATTGTCTTTGGGCTTAGAAACCATGGGCGGATTGGTGGAGCGTGTAATTCCACGAAACTCTCCGATTCCAGTGGCACGCAAGCAAGAATTTACCACCTATCAAGATGGTCAGACTGCGATGCTGATTCATGTGGTTCAAGGTGAGCGTGATATGGTGGAACATTGCCGCTCATTGGGTAAATTTGAACTGCGTGGCATCCCTGCGATGACTGCCGGAGCTGCACGGATTGAAGTGACATTCCAAGTCGATGCCGATGGTTTACTCAATGTTTCTGCGCTTGAAACCACATCGAATGTCAAAGCTAATATTACCATCAAACCATCTTATGGATTGTCGTCATCGGATACCGAACGCCTGTTGCTTGAAGGCTTTCAACATGCCGAACAAGACAAACAACTGCGTCATCTGAATGAATTAAAAGTCGAAGCGCAACGAGAGTTAGAAGCTTTAAAACAAGCATTGAATCAAGATCAAAATTTACTTGAACCATCGCAACTCAACGATTTAAATGATGCTGTCGCCACGCTTGAAAAAGCATTGCAATCTGATGATGCCTCAGCAGTCGAACAAGCCGTCGAAGCCTTAAAAATTCACAGTGATGAATTTGCAGCAATTCGCATGAACCAACATATTGACCATGCACTCAAAGGCACTCGTCTCGATGATTGGTCAAATTCAACAAATTCTTCATCAAATCAGCCGAAGGAATAAATTATGCCACGTATCAAAGTACGCCCACATGCGCAATTCTGCCCTAAAGGTAAAGAGTTTGAAGTTGAAAAAAATGCCAATCTCTGTGAAAGTCTGCTGAAAAATGGCGTAAAAATCGAACATGCTTGCGATATGTCTAAAGCATGTACCACCTGTCACGTGGTTGTACGTCAAGGTTTCTATGAGCTTGACGAAATGGATGATGTCGAAGCAGATTTGCTTGATCGTGCTTGGGGCTTGGAAGCGGAATCACGATTGTCTTGTCAGGTGAAAATCGAAGATGAAGATTTGGAAATTGAAATTCCGAAATATACGATTAATCACGCTTCAGAAAATCATTAATAAAAAGCAGTTGTGATGTCGTTGAAAAATCCATGCAAATGCATGGATTTTTAATGAAATTTTTACTGCTTTGATTTTGGACTATGACGCTCTGGCAAATGCACAATATGCTCTTTTGACAATATCACCGCACCATCGTCATCGGTACGTTGCTGTTGCAATTTGATGCGATCTATCGCCTCTTGCATGATCTTAATTAATTCTGGGTAATCATAAATAGGCGTTTGATCCAAATTAAGCAGTAAATTAAAGCCCTTAGATTCAAAATCAAACCATGTGCGATATTTTTCTATCGATTCATGATAACGCTCTACCACCTGCCAAGTCTTGACCGATTCTGCAATCCCTTTAAGTTGCAAAGAGTCATGTTGAATACACAGAAATTCATCTTTCACTAAATTAAACGTTTCTTCCGAAATCAAAATTTGATCAACTTGAGCCGCTGTTTGCAGACGTGAAGCAATATTCGCATCACGGCCAACAATAGTATAAGACATACGATGTGGTGTGCCGTAATTGCCCACGTGACAATATCCTGTCGCAATACCCATGCGTACATTAAGTGAGGAATATCCCATTTTCACCCAACGCTCACGCAAAATGCGCATCTGCTGACGCATGGTGACCGCCATATCCAAACACGCTAAAGCATCTTCTTTTTCACCACGACTATTTGGGTCGCCATAAAATATCAGTATACCATCACCCATGAACTTATCGATGGTACCACCATAATGCTTAGCAATCTCAGTCATATTCTTAAGGTAATCATTGAGCAAAAATGCCAAATCATCAGGAATCAAACTCTCTGAAAGATCGGTAAACCCTTGAATGTCTGAGAAAAAAATCGTTAACTTTCGACGTTTATATTCAATGCGTGCTTCTAACTCACCACGCATGATCGACTGCCACAACTGAACTGGCGCATAACGAGCGAGCTGATTATTTAGTTTTAAATAGCGATCTAATTCTTCTGCATGGTGGACACTTTCATTCTCCAAAACTTCATACTTAAACTGCTGATAATAAATAAACAGCGAGATATAAATCATAAAGAAAAGTATTGATAAAACATTGAGTTCACGACTTGCCGATTGCAAGTATGGTTCAAATCCGAAGAATAAAACTGAAGAAAAATAAAAAGTCGCTATCGCCAAAATACTTGAACTAAGGATAATAAATTTTGGGATTTTGGCATACAGTGCAAAAAAGATCATTGCACAAATCAGAATAAAGCTTGGAATTAATAAGGCGTGGATTGCCGCAATAAATAAACTACACAGAAAAACGTCATACAAATACATGGCACTTTGACGTGCGAATTTTCCATAATAGTATTCAATACGCTGATAGATTTTATGCTCAAAACTCAGCGCAATGAAGATGAATGGAATTAAATATAGGCTATTTAAACCAATAATAATTTCGGTGATAAAACCGACGCACAGCAATAAACATAAGATTGTAAAACCGAGATAGCGTAATATCTTCACCAATTGATAGGGTGCTTTGTCCCCAAACAGTCTTTGGATCATGGATTATCTCGACGTGATCACGATATTAATCCATACGCCAATCAAACGGCATTTCACCTTGACCACGTAATGCCAACATCAAAGTTTGACGCATGTGTGCAAGCACTTCTGAAGAATAAGGTAAAGCTTGCGTACCCCAAACAGGCTTTGGCCATGCGCTATCATTTTGATAACGCACCACATGATGAAAATGTAATTGCGGTACAACATTACCGAGTGCTGCAACATTCATCTTATCGGCACGAAAAACCCGTGATAATTGGCTTGATAACCAACTTGATTCACGCAAAAACTGCGCTTGGTCTGCTTCACTCAGTTCATAAAGTTCAGTGACATTTGGCACACGTGGAATCAAAATTAACCACGGAAACTGCATATCATTCATCAAACGACATGTACAAAGCGGAAAATCACCGACAAAAAAAGTATCTTGGGCAAGTTGTGGATGCAAAGTAAACATATCAATTAATAACTACAGTTAAAGTTGCAGCAATACTACCATAGCTCGTGCTTGAGGAAATCAATTTTCTGAAAAGATTTACGCAATGATACTGATTTCACTGATGAATTACCTTAAAAATTCATCTCTAAAAATTAAAAATAACAGTTTAATGCAGTGAATCCAAAAGCTGATTCAACAAATCGTCTACAAAGGCTAAGCGTTGATCTGATTCTTCATGTTGCACAGTCACTCTTAAGCGTTGCCCGCCTTCCATCCGATAATAGGTCGGTTGCTTCTGCATCATTTGAATGATGGTTATCGCTTGCAGTGGTGTGTCAGGTAAGAAATCAATTAAACCGCCACCTTTCGCCACATCAATCTTAGCAATCCCCAACTCTTCTGCTTTAAGACGAATCTGATGCACCGCAAATAGATATTTTACCGGCTGTGGAAGCAAGCCAAAACGATCAATCAGTTCGATACGAATATTATTCAGTTTTTCGGCATTCACTGCATTACTAATACGCTTATAAAACAATAAACGTTGATGCACATCACCGAGATAATCATCAGGAATCAGCGCAGGCAAATGCAGATTAATATCTGCTGTCAGATTCAGCGGTTGATCGAAGTTTGGCGATTTACCTTTTTGAATAGTTGGCACGTTGAATCGCATCCAGACGTTTTTCGGCATCGCCTTTGAGATGTTTAACTGACGGCACAAGTAAGTAAGCATAAGCCTGATGGTGCGAACGCCCCACTCGACCACGTAATTGATGTAACTGCGCCAAGCCAAGTTTATCCGCTCGCTCGATAATAATGGTATTGGCATTGGGTACGTCAATCCCTGTTTCGATAATGGTCGAGCAGACTAAGACATTATATTGCTTATGATAAAACTGCTGCATGACGTGTTCGAGTTCTTTCTCCCGCATCTGACCATGTGCCACAGCGACACGAGCTTCGGGCAACAGCACCCGTAAATTTTCCGCTGTGCGTTCAATGGTTTCTACTTCATTATGCAGGAAATACACTTGACCACCCCGTAGCAATTCACGAAGCACGGCTTCTTTAATCACCGCATCAGTTTCATCCATGACAAAGGTTTTCACCGCCAAGCGCCTTGCTGGAGGGGTCGCAATAATGGATAAGTCACGCATTCCCGAAAATGCCATATTCAGCGTTCGTGGAATTGGTGTTGCTGTCAAAGTGAGCATATCGACATCGGCACGCATCGCTTTGATGCGCTCTTTATCACGCACACCGAAACGATGTTCTTCATCGACAATCATTAAACCTAAATTTCTGAACTGCACGGATTCTTGCAAAATCTTATGTGTACCAATGACAATATCGACTTTACCATCAGAAATATCGGCAATGATTTTTTGATGTGATTTATTGCTGCCAAAACGTGATAACACTTCAATGCGAATCGCCGTATCGGCAAAACGATCTTTAAACGATTCATAATGTTGCTGTGCAAGTAAAGTCGTTGGCACAAGCACGGCGACTTGTTTGTCATTTTGTGCTGCAACAAAAGCAGCGCGCATTGCCACTTCAGTTTTGCCAAAACCAACATCGCCACAGACCAAACGATCCATCGGACGGACTTGTTGCATATCATGTAATGTCGCTGTAATGGCATTGTGTTGATCTTGTGTTTCTTCATACATAAAACCACTAACGAATTGATGATATAAACTCTCATCAAAGGCAAAAGCAAAACCTGGCTTAGCTTGGCGACGTGCATGGATATGCAAAAGCTCTGCCGCCACATCATGGATTTGCTCTAAAGCTTTGCGCTTCGCCTTAGACCATTGATCTGTACCGAGTTTATGCAGTGGCGCAAGTTCTGGATCACCACCACTAAAGCGACTAATCAGATGCAAATTGGTCACAGGGACATAGACTTTGGCATCATCCGCATAGTTGAGCTGCAAAAATTCATGGGTTTGATCATCAATATCTAAAGTGACCAAACCTGCATATCGCCCAACACCATAGTCTATATGTACCACAGGCGCACCAATGGATAGCTCGGTTAAACTGCGAACGAGAAATTCTTCTGAAACTTCTTTTTGATGCTTACGACGACGCTGAATCACCCGTTGTTCATAAAGCTGGCTTTCGGTAATAATCGCCAGTTGATCAGGCAATAATAAACCACGCTCTAAAGGCGCATCAGTAATGGCAAGTTGGCATTTTTCTTCAAAAAATTGTTTTAGTGAATCAACCACTTTGAGCTGATTCATTTTTAGCGATTCTTTTAAACCTTCACGACGTCCTGCACTTTCAGCGACAATGAGTACTGGATATTTTTGTGCCGAAATAAATTGTTTAACCTGACTAAATGGATCATCGAGTTTATGGTCAACACTGAGTTTCGGTGGAGTTAAACCATCCAAATTAATCGTTCCTGCTCGATCAGTCGCCTCATCAAAAGTCACGATAATTCGTGGATGCTGATTGAGGCGTTGAGCGATTTGCGAAGCATTCACAAACAACTGTTTAGGTGGCAAGATCGGTTGATCAATATTAGATTTTCGATCGTCATAACGTCGCTCGACTTCCTGCCAAAACTGTCCAATGTCTTGTTCAAGATGGGTTTCATTGACAATCAAACTGTCTGAAGGCACGTAATCTAAAAAGGTACTTTGCTGTAATTGCTGTGCACTAAAAAACAGTGGGAAATAGTATTCCAAACCTGGGCTAGCGAGTCCGTCCATCACATCTTGATAGATCGCATTACGCTTTGGATTAGACTCAGGAAACAGCTCGGCATAACGATCACGAAATAGACTACGCCCTTCTTTGAGTGGAAATTCTTTGGCTGGCAAAATTCGAAATTGTTCAATTTTTTCGATAGTACGCTGTGTTTCAGGATCAAAAAAACGTAGACTTTCCACTTCATCATCAAACAAATCAATACGCACTGGCGCATCTTGTCCCGATGCAAAAATATCCATGAGGCTGCCACGCACCGCAAACTCACCATGCTCATACACGGTATCCACCGCATGATAACCTGCGGCAACCAGTTGCTCACGTTTACGCTCGACATCAAATGATTCGCCTTGTCGAATATCGAAGTGCTGACCATAGAGCCAACTCGGCGGTGCAACACGCTGTGCCAATGTGGTTGCTGAAATCAGGACGACACCTGACTTTGGCATATTGGTGAGCAAACTTAATCGTTCAGAAATAATATCTTGATGTGGTGACAATCGATCATAAGGCAAAGTTTCCCAATCAGGAAACACACGGACGTTTTGCCCATAAAATTCGATTTCACTTTCAAGCTGTGCGAGATGCTGATGATTACGTGCAATGACCACAATCGGCTTGTCATGTTGCTGTGCAATCTCGCTGAGTAATAAACTACCAATCGAGCCTTGTATCTGCCCAACCCAACGCTTTTCTCCTTGATTTAATTGAGATAATTTGAGCTGTTGGATCGCAGATTGTAGCAACATAATTTTGAATAAAGTAATAATGAGAACCGCATTATGCTAGCATTTTCTAAGATAACAAAAAAGACAATCAAATACGCAATTTGATTGTCTTTAAATTACAACTTCTGCGAATAACTAAATTAGAACTTGTAAGTTAATGAACCAATGATACTACGACCTGCTCCCCAACCATTCCACACATTCAGCTTATATTTTTCGTCAGTTAAGTTTTTCACATTTACCCCCAGAGTCAGATTAGGCTGAATATCATATTTCGCCATCAAATTAACCAAATAATAATCATCTTGGCGTCCTGCTTCAGCCTCAATGCCTGTGACACCATCTAGGTAAAATTCACTTTGCCAGTTGACGCCACCGCCAATCGTGAGTTTATCCCATTGATAGCTAGTAAATATTTTAAAGGTATCTTCAGGAATATAGGTATTTAGCACATCACCGTTTGCATCCGTGGCATCAGTATGGGTGTAACCTGCTTGAATATTCCACTTTGGCAAAATTTCACCTGCAACGCTCAATTCATAACCTTTTACTTCTGCGCCATCTATTGATTCATAGATAGAAGTGCCATCAGCTTGATCTGCACCTGTATCTACACCTAAATTGTCTTGTTTCATTTGGAAGTAAGCAGCACTGGCATTTAGACGACCATCATACATTTCAAATTTGAATCCACCTTCAACACTATTGCCTTCTTCAGGATCAAGATAATCGTCATTGGCATCTTTATTAGATGATGGATTAAAGATCGAAGTATAACTCGCAAATGCAGAGAGTTGATCAGTAATATCAAAGACTAAGCCTGCGTATGGCGTAAACACACCATTTTCTTTTTGTTCTGCATCGGTAACTTTGCGCTCCCAATTGCTAAAGCGTGCACCAAAAATCAATTTAAGTGGATCAAGTAGTTGTAATTTTGTTGCAGCAAAAGCACCCAACTGATATTCATCAACCACTGTACGACCTGTTTCCAAAATCGTTGGTTGTTCTGAATAACCATTCCAACCTTCAATATCAACGACTGTAAAATAACGCCCATAGCTTGGATCATCAGATTCAACGCTATAACCATTGATACCGAACATCACATCATGCTCACGACCTAAGGCTTGGAATTTACCTGAAGTATAGATATCTAAAGCATGTACTTCAGGTGTACTGGTAAATCGCCCTGAGGTCACCACCATTTGCCCAGGTTGTAAAGTATAGCCTGCACGCGCATTGGTATAACTATCTTCAAAAACAATCGAACCTGAACCTGCCACGGCATAAACACGGTCATTTTTTGCTTTGGTGTAGTTATAGTTGGCGACAGCCTGCCAATTGTCATTAAACACATGCTCTAAGCCAAGTAAAACATTGACCTTTTCTGTGTTGCTGTAAGCATAATCAGCTGCCGCATTGTCTTCACGATCAAAGTAATCTTGAAGTTGTATCGGCGTATCATTGGTGATAAATGGGAAACCGTGTGCTGTGGCATCATCCAATTCAACTTGTTGTAATGTGATTGCACTGGTTAATGTTGTTTTATCTGAAAGGTCAACATCTAAGGCACCATAGAACACTGCATTTTGGCGATGATAACGATCTTGTTGACTACCACCTTGTTCATACAATGCAACTGAACGCCCTCTAACACTGCCATCAGTATTTAAAGCACCTGAAACATCGACCTGACTGCGATAATTATCCCATGTACCGCCTTGCACTTTGATCGACCCTGTAAGCTCTTCAGTTGGGCGCTTTCGTACATAGTTTAAACTGGCACTTGGATAACCTGAACCGCTGGTTAAACCTGTTGAACCCTTGAGCACCTCAATACGCTCATAGATCGCAGTATCTTCAAGTCCCATCATGTCTTTGCCACCAAATGCAGCATAAGAACTCGGAATACCATCACGTAAAATATTTTTGATTTCAAATCCACGAGAATAGTAAGTACTATAACCCGCACCCTCTTGACCATATTGAATTGCCGTGACACCAGCGGTATTCATGAGTACATCACTTGCACTGGTCAGGAGTTGGTCTTCCATTTGTTGTTTTGTGAAAATCGTGACGCTTTGCGGTGTATCTTTTAAATCCAAATTTAATTTGGCCGCAGATGCAGTCGATTTTTCAGTATATGTATTATTATCTTGTTCTGCTTGTACTGTAATCGTCGGTAATTGCTGAACAGTTTCATCTTCAGCATAGACATTACTTGCACTTGCCCCAAGCAATGTCGCCAAAGATACACGAACCCCGATAGAAACCGCTGAGAGATTAAACATTTTCATAGAGTAATACTCAATAATCTAAATGCGAACAATTATCTTTATGATTACAAAAAAGTCAAACACTTCTGCTCTATTTATTTACATTGAACTCTAATTTTTTGAATGAATTTGAATGAAATTCTCGCAGAAACAGGGCCTCTACGTAGGAATTAATTTTTTCGAAGACTTTTAATTTTATCTAAAATAAATGATAATAGGTTTCATTAATATTTGTAAATCATCTCCGTTATGAAATTATTAGGCATTATCTTCGGAACGCTTGGCTGTATCTGTTTGTATCTCAGTCACTCAAATCAAAGCATACTTCAACGACAGCTTCCTTTAATGGTGCGTTACTCGGGATGGGGAGTTCTTGTTATAAGCTTGATCTGTCTGACTGTTTCTCTATCTATTTTGGTGGGCATCCTTGTTTGGTTAGCGATTATTACTGTTGCTTGGTCATTCCTGCCATTTATTACCTTGTTTAAAAAGTATCAGCCTGATGAAAGCGCAAAATAAACAAAAAATCCAACCAGATTGGTGGACGAAAACCTTTGCAGGTCTTTTTCTCGGTTTTAGTTTTGCTGCGATGATGGGTTCTATCGTCTTTCTACTTAGCCTACCGCATGTTGATCGCATGCTCTCACCGCAACTTGGCATGTGGACCATTCCGTGGGTATGGATGCCGATGTTTTTCCTCGCTTATATCATTCCCAAAGGTTGGCAAAGTGTGCTGATTTTCAGTGTTGCCAATGTGATTGCGTTTTTATGTTTATTTTTAATTCGTGCTTAACATAACGTCGTAAAGTTTAGGGTCTGTCGAAGAGATAGTAGAAAAGTTTAATAAAAAGATTGTTGAAAGGTTTAATGTGATGAAAATTCGTGCGGATTTAGTCAAAGTTTCTAAAAACTTACATACTTGGGTAGGTATTACCGCAGGCATATTTCTCTTCATCTGCTTTTTTGCAGGTGGCTTAACCATGTTTCAACATGATTTAAGCAAATGGGCTTCACCACCATCGCAACGTCTTGCACCGATTGAACTCAATCAATACAACAGCCTAATTCAGCAAGTACAACAACAATATCCTGAAGCCTATAAAGCAGGCTTTGAACTGAATTTTTCATCAAAAGAATTACATAATGCACCGATGCAGTGGGAACCACCGCATGCAGAAGAAGAACATGATGAACATCACTTTGAAACTGCGCAAGGTCGAATGCTTGCCACACTGGATGATCAAGGTCAGCTCCTCGTCAAACAAGAAAATGTATCTAAAGTCGGTTGGTTGATCGAGCAATTGCACGAAACCGCAGGTGTACCTGGTATGCTTGGGCATCATACGCTTGGTGTGTATATCATGGGCGTGGTGGCAGTGCTGTATTTTCTTGCCATCATGTCGGGTTTAATCGTACTTTTACCGACATTGGTCAAAGATTTTTTTGCCATTCGTGGCGGTAAAAATAAAAAACGATTTTGGTTAGATACGCATAATGTAGTGGGTATCGTCAGTTTACCCTTTCACATCATTATCGCAGTGACAGTCATTGTTTTTGCCTTTCACGACCTCCTCTACGGTGCAATGGGTGCACTCGCAAAACAGCCCTTGTTTGAACGTAGTGCGCCTACGGTGGTTATTAATGAGGCACAATCAAAACTAGATATCGAAAAGATTTATCAAAAGTTGCAACAATCCGCCCCTGAACATCAAATCTTGGCAATGCGTTTAGGCAATCTTGAAGAACCACAAAAGGCGTCTGCTTTTGCGGCACTGTATCACCCAGATCAAATGCTTCGTGGCGATAACTTTGCCTATATGTCGTTTAATCCATATCAAAATGATGCCTATGATAACTCGACACTGTATGAACATAGTGGAGTCATTGATAAATTAATTAATTCGATGTTTTCATTACACTTTGGCAACTTCGGTGGCGATCCAACACGTTGGCTATATTTTATCTTAGGTATTGGCGGTGCATTTTTGTTCTATTCAGGCAATATTCTTTGGGTAGAAACTCGCTTAAAAAAACAAAAGAATCCAAATCTACCGCCGCCACAACAACGTAAAGATGTGATGTTTATGGCGAATTTAACCGTTGGTGCATGCTTAGGTTGTGTGCTTGCTGTGTTTGCCAGTTTACTATGTTTACGATGGGCGTATGTGATCAATCCACAACTGCTCAGTATCAACCACATCATGATGTATAGCTATTACAGCATATTCATCATCAGCATGATCTATACCTTCGGCATTGGCGTTGCAAAAGCATTACCGCAATTGTTATTGATGATTGCATTGGTCTTATTGGCTATCCCAGTGACGAGTATTATTGCGATAACGATACCAAACCTCGGCTTATGGCATGCAGGCATTGATTTGATTTGGATTGATGTTTTTGCAATCATTTTTGCATTGGCTTTTTTACGCTTTTATCAACAGGCTCATACTCGATCGCAAGTTGCATTTGAAGGTTCGATTTGGTCAGCTAGAAAACTAAAAATGGCTAATTCAGAAAAATAAACATTCGAAGTGTTTTGTATCCTTCTATTGCAGTGAGTAGTATAGTATTTAGAAGAAAATGTATAAAAGATTCATTTTTAAGACTTAGTTTAAACTTTTTGATCAAACTAAGTCCTTGCTTTAGAATTTTACGATTAAGCCAAAGCTTTTTCAATATCCGCTTCGAGGCTTTCTGGTTTAGTCGTTGGTGCATAACGCCCAAGGATTTGTCCATCACGACCAATGAGAAACTTAGTAAAGTTCCATTTGATATTGCGATTAATAAAGCCTTTAGTTTCACGCGTCAGATAACGGAAGATCGCATGTGACTCAGGCCCTTTAACATCAACTTTGGCAAACATGGGGAAGCTGACACCATAGTTGCGCTGACAAAACTCACCAATCTCTTCGTTACTACCTGGGTCTTGGCCACCAAATTGGTTACAAGGAAAGCCAAGAACCACTAAACCTTGATCTTTATATTTTTCATATATCGCTTCCAAGCCATGAAACTGAGGGGTAAATCCACATTTGCTGGCGGTATTGACGATCAAAATCACTTTGCCTTGATATTCAGAGAGACTCTGCGTACTGCCTTCTAAGAGTTCAGCTTCAAATTGATAAATATTGCTCATGGGTAATTGTCCTCATCGACATTTTGTTGAGTTTGTAGTTTTAAAGATGCAGAATTAATGCAATAGCGCAAGCCTGTTGGCTGTGGACCATCTTCAAAGACATGTCCAAGATGTGCATCACAATTATGACAAGTCAACTCTGTACGTGTCATGCCATGGCTTTGATCATTGTGTTCTTCAATATTACTCTGATCAATCGGGCGAAAAAAACTTGGCCAGCCTGAACCTGAATCATATTTGGTTTCGGATGAGAATAAGGGCGTACCGCAACAACGACATTTGTACACGCCATCTGCTTTGCTATTCCAATATTGCCCTGTAAAGGCAGGCTCTGTACCTTTCTGACGAGTGATACGAAACTCTTCAGCACTGAGTTCACGTTGCCACTCGCGGTCTGTTTTATTGACTTTTCCCATTGCCCGCTCCTTTCATTCTTGTGTTGAAAATGTCATGATTGCATCTCTTATATTTACGCTACTGTAATAAAAATTGCTAGTGTAAAATGTATTTAAAAACAAAAGTTCACAAGTTTTTTACGGTGAACTCCTTCTACTCATTGGAAATTACTGGAATAGGTCATGTCCACTCAAAGTCGTCATACACGGGAAATTAAAAAATCAGCTAAATTGGAGCATGTTTGCTACGATATTCGCGGACCTGTGTTACGAGCCGCCAATGAGATGGAGGAACAAGGTCACCGTATTATCAAACTGAATATTGGCAATCCTGCGCCATTTGGTTTTGAAGCACCGCAAGAGATCATCAATGATGTGGCGCTCAATCTACCGAATGCGATTGGTTATTCTGATTCAAAAGGTATTTTCCCTGCACGTAAAGCAGTGTGTCAGTACTATCAGCAAAAAGGCATTTTAGATTTACACGTCAATGATGTGTATATCGGTAATGGTGTGTCCGAGCTCATCGTGATGTCGATGCAAGGTTTGCTCAATGATGGCGATGAGATGCTCATCCCAATGCCTGACTATCCGTTATGGACTGCTGCGGTCAATCTATCAGGCGGTACTGCAATTCATTACAAATGTGATGAAGAAAATAGTTGGTATCCTGATATCGCCGATATGGAATCGAAAATCACAGCCAATACTCGTGGTATTGTCATTATCAATCCAAACAATCCAACGGGATCGGTCTATCCACGCCATGTTTTAGAGCAGATCGTGGCATTAGCACGTAAGCATGATCTGATTTTGTTTGCTGATGAAATCTACGACAAGATCGTCTATGACGGCATTGAACATGTCTCTGTTGCTTCGATTGCCAAAGATTTGTTGTGCATTTCATTCAATGGTTTGTCGAAATCCTATCGTATTGCGGGTTTTCGTGCGGGTTGGATGGCGATCACAGGCAATAAATCAAAAGCACGTGACTTCATTGAAGGCTTAGATATGCTCGCTTCAATGCGTCTGTGTGCCAACGTCCAAGCGCAATATGCGATCCAAACGGCGCTTGGTGGTTATCAATCAATCAATGATTTGATTCGCCCAGGTGGTCGCTTGTACGAACAGCGTCAAATCGCTTGGGAAATGCTCAATGAAATTCCTGGCGTGAGCTGTGTCAAACCAGAAGGTGCGATGTATTGCTTCCCAAAACTTGATCCAAACATTTATCCAGTCGAAGATGATGAACAACTGATGCTCAACTTGCTCCGTGCAGAAAAAGTCTTATTAGTTCAAGGTACAGGTTTTAACTGGCCGACACCTGATCATTTCCGTGTGGTGTTCTTACCTGCGCCGACTGAGTTACGTGAAGCGGTCAGTCGTATTGGTCGATTCTTTGCGGCATTAAGAGCTTAGATTTGACGCTGAAATAAAAAAACTGAAATAAAAAATAGAGGCATAATTCAAAATTAATGCCTCTATTTTTATGGATTTTAAATGTACAGCTTATTGAAAATGCTCTAACAATACTTGTTGTGAAATATAAACCTCTTCACCTTCTTTCGGTGAAATACTTAGCCATTGACCATCGGGCTGAAGCTCCCAAGCTTGCTGATTGTCTTTGAGATAATTCTCTAAACCTTGCTCAATGATACGTTTACGAAGTACAGGATCTTCAACTGGGAAACATGCCTCGACACGGCTAAATAGATTCCGATCCATCCAGTCCGCACTTGAACAGTACACTCGTGGATTCCCATCATTTTCAAAATAATACACACGAGTATGTTCTAAGAAACGTCCAACGATCGAACGCACATGAATATTTTCTGATAAGCCTTTCAGCTTCGGACGTAAGCAACAAATCGAACGAATGATAAGATCAATCTTCACTCCAGCTTGCGACGCTTCATACAATTTATCAATCAATTGTCGCTCTGTAATCGCATTCACTTTGACGATGATACGGGCTTTCTTCCCTGCGATCGCATTGGCAATTTCATGATCAATAAAGTTCATCAGTTGCTGATGAAGTGTAAATGGCGCATGTAACAGCTTTTTCAGCTTCACCGTTTTGCCCATACCTGTCAGCTCTTGGAAGACACGATGTACATCTTCGGAGAGTTCTTTATTGGTCGTGAGCAAGCCATAGTCGGTATAAATCCGTGCATTGCCTGCATGATAGTTACCTGTACCGAGATGCACATAACGCATCAGTTGATTGTCTTCACGACGCACAATCAAGATCATTTTGGCATGGGTTTTATAGCCCACAATACCATATACAACGACAGCACCCGCTTCTTGCAAAATATTCGCTACAGCAATATTGGACTCTTCATCAAATCGTGCACGAAGTTCAATCACTGCCGTGACTTCTTTACCATTACGTGCAGCTTCGGCAAGCACTTGCACGATTTCAGAGTTTGGACCGCTACGATACAAAGTTTGCTTAATCGCTAAAACTTTTGGATCACGTGCAGCTTCACGAAGTATATTAATTACTGGCGCAAAAGACTCATACGGATGATGCAGTAAAATATCTTGCTTTTTCATCGCCGAAAAAATACTTTCAGAATTTTTCAGTATCTTTGGAATCACTGGCGTGTGCGCACTGTAACGCAAGTGTGGGCGTTTAAAATTTGAGATCAAACGAGTTAAGTTGACCGGTCCATTGACCTTATACAAATCCGAATGCTCTAAATGAAATTCTTCAAGTAGATATTCATAAATATGTTGCGGGCAGTTTTCAGTCACTTCTAGTCGCACAGCACGACCAAAGCGACGAGAGCTCAACTCACCTTTTAAAGCTATCGCTAAGTCTTCAACATCTTCATTGAGTGCTAAATCGGCATTACGTGTCACACGGAACTGATAGCATCCTGTCGCAGTCATGCCAGGGAAAAGATCAGAGACATGCTCATGAATAATTGCAGAGAGCATCACATGATGCTCATGACCACCGGTTAGCTCATCAGGCAAACGCACCACACGAGGTAGCGAACGTGGCGCAGGCACGACGGCAAGCTCAATCTGACGACCGAAAGCGTCTTTACCCTCTAATGTGACGATAAAGTTTAGACTTTTATTCACCAATCGAGGAAATGGGTGCGCAGGATCAAGGCTAATCGGCGTTAAAACAGGTGCAACCTGCTCTTGGAAATATTTTTTCAGCCAAACTAACTGCTCATCGCTCAATTCATCACGCTTGAGAAAACAAATATTTTCTTCACGTAGTTTTGGTAAAATTTCTTCATTTAAAATACGGTATTGGCGATCAATGGCAGCGTGCGCCGTTTCTGAAATACGATCTAGCACTTCACGTGGTGTCAGCCCATCAGGACTATGACTTTCGTTGCCTAAATACAACTGCTCAAGCACGCCAGCAACACGAATTTCAAAAAACTCATCCATATTGCTCGAAAAGATCAACAGAAAAGTTAATCGATCAAGTAGCGGATGCGCAGGATTGACTGCTTGCTCAAGGACTCGCAGATGGAAGTCTAAAATTGAAAGTTCACGATTGATATAACGATCATGAAAGGTATAGTTATTGGTCGCTTCTGTTGATGGATTCGATGCTACTTGGTTCATTGAAAGACTGCCTTAAATTTATCAATGAGATGTTTTATTTATTATGCGACAGAATTATGACAATTCGATAAAAAACTTACATAACAAGCCATTAAATTCAAAATATTGTATAAGTTTTGACAACCTATTCAGGCAACTGACTATGCGAAATATAGCGTAAGATCATTTGCTTACGTGCTCGAAACTTGCCATCAGGACCATGATCTTCATAGTAGCGTGGATTTGGAAGCATCGATGCAAGGTGTGCCGCTTGCTCCTTGGTCAGACTTTTTGAACTTTTACCATAATAATGTTGCGTTGCTGCTTCGATACCGTAAATCCCTTCGCCAAACTCAACTGAATTGACATAGACTTCCAGAATACGTGCTTTCGACCACATACGTTCCATCATCCATGTAGCTACAGCTTCTTGACCTTTGCGTACATAAGAGCGTTTGTTAAATAAAAATAGATTCTTCGCAAGTTGCTGAGAGATTGTCGATCCACCTGCAACGACTTCGCCCTTCTTTTCATTCTTCTTGATTGCATCCTCAATGCCTGCCCAATCGAAGCCATTATGCTCAAGAAAGCGTCCATCTTCTGCTGTAATTACAGCACGTTTAAAATTATCACTGATATCTTCGCTATCTTTCCATTCATGCACGACTTTGGCATTGGGTGTCGTCCAATAGTAAGTGCGCATAAACATGGTTGATTCTACTGGGAAAAAACGCCAATACGCCAAACTTGTGAAAATCCAAATTTGCACCAATAACACCGCACAGACCAATACCAGTAATAAACGAAGAATAAATTTTTTCATATCAATCTAAATCTAACACTTCAAAGTGAATCAATTCTCAAAAAATAAGCCTACACATTGAGTAGGCTTAATCATCAACTTAAACATTCTAACCAAAATTCATAACGTAAAAACAGCCATTTGGCATATTTCAGCACGCATGGCTATAAAGTTCTCATTTTTACAGATTTAAAATTCAGAAAATGATCTCTAAAACCATGTCTAAAATCACTATCAGAAATCATCGTCAAAAATTTTAGTGCGGAAACTTATCCTTCGCTTGATCTGTCAAACTGATCTGACCGGTAACGATGTGATAATACATCCGCCAATCTGATACAAAGCTATAAAACGGTTGCTTAAATGACGCAGGCTTATTTTTTTCAAAAACAAAATGACCGACCCAAGCGCAAGCATATCCCGCAAAAAAACCCAAAGCGACATAACGTTTTTGACGTGTTTTAATCGCCTTACGAAACGCCAAAAGACCTAAGCTACTACCTATAAAATGTAACCGACGACAATTTAAGTCATGATGTTCAGTGAGATAAAACCGATAAAACTGCTGATAATCTTTGATCGGCATTTGTAGTTTTTCAGCATGTTCAGGTGCTTGATAACCACTAAAATCCTGTTTCATATTCATCTTATTATTCTCCTTTTAAAATACTCACGGTATGAGCAAACGCTGAAATTAGCGTTTCCCCATTGAACGACGTGTACCACGTGGTGGCATCCAAGTCCGATCTGCATATTGTTCAGGCTTTGGGCGCACATGACTATGTGTATCTTGAGCCTGCAACGCTTGTTGGTCATCACTTTGCGAAGGCATTGGAAATGGTAGTTTCACCGCTGCTTTCTTTTTCATCACTCTAATACCTGTAATGATTACTAACATAACGCTAGCATAGTTTGGCTAGAAATAAAAAGGACTAAACATTCACAATGTTCAGTCCTTTAGGTCAAAATGAAACGATTTTTAGAAGTTTATTTCTGCAATCTTTTCATTTTAAAAAGCAATATGCTTATTTAGCAGCAGCCTGAGCAGCAGCAACTTCTTCAGCAAAGCTCATTTCAGCTTTTTTCTCAATCCCTTCACCCACTTCGAAGCGAACGAATTGTGCAACAGTTGTACCAGTTGCTTTGAGTACGTCAGCAACTTTCTTGTCGTTGTCCATCACATACATTTGACGATCAAGCGATACTTCGTTCAAGTATTTTTCAACTGAACCAGTCACCATTTTTTCAATGATGTTCGCAGGCTTACCAGATTCTTGTGCTTTCGCTTCAGCGATTTCTTTCTCTTTCGCAACCAAGTCAGCAGGTACATGCTCAGCAGAAACTGCGACTGGGTTAAATGCTGCAATGTGCATTGCCAAGCCTTTACCTGTATCCGCATCACCTGTGTAAGATACAACAACACCGATTTTTAATCCGTGTTTGTACACTGCCAAGTTGTCGCCTTCAACGATTTTTGCACGACGGACTTGGATGTTTTCACCGATTTTTTGAACCAAAGCGATACGTGCTTCTTCAACAGTTGAACCGTCTTCAAGTTTGATTTCAGCGATTTTTGCAGTATCAGTTTCACCGGCAGCAAGCACCGCAGTAGCAACTTTATTCGAGAAGTTTGCAAAGTTTTCGTCTTTAGCAACGAAGTCAGTTTGGCAGTTTACTTCAAGCAAAACTGCTTTGTTGCCATCTTGTACGATTGCGATTGCGCCGTCAGCAGCGATATTACCTGCTTTTTTAGCCGCTTTCGCTTGACCTGATTTGCGCAAGTTGTCAATTGCAAGCTCGATGTCGCCACCCGCTTCTTCCAATGCTTTTTTGCATTCCATCATTGCTAGACCAGTACGGTCACGTAATTCTTTTACCATGCTTGCAGTAATTGCAGTCATGTCATTCTCCTAATTCGGATGATTGAACTTTAAAATTAAAAAATCTGTAAATCTTTACAATTTATTAAAAGCGATTAGTAAAAAACGACCCTAGGAGTCGTTTTTTATGTTGCGCTGAGCTTGGCATGTTTTCATTGCACCAGCATGACATTTAATAAAAAATCATGCTCCATCACTCAGCGCAATGTGTATTACGCTTCTTGAGATGCGTCTTCTTGAGATGCTTCAGCTTTCGCTTGTGCATTTGACTGAGTTTGAGCGTACTCTTTACCCGCCAATACAGCATTCGCCATTGCAGATGCATACAAAGTTACTGCACGGATCGCATCGTCGTTACCAGGAATCACGTAATCAACGCCATCTGGATTTGAGTTTGTATCAACGATACCGATCACTGGAATACCCAAGTTATTTGCTTCTTTGATTGCAATCGCTTCGTGGTCAACATCGATCACGAAAATCGCATCAGGCAAACCGCCCATGTTCTTTACACCACCGAGTGAACGTTCAAGTTTATCCATTTCACGAGTACGTTCTAGCGCTTCACGCTTAGTCAATTTCGCAAAAGTACCATCTTCAGATTGGGTTTGAAGATCTTTCAAGCGGTTGATTGATTGACGTAAAGTTTTCCAGTTGGTCAACATACCACCCAACCACCGGTGATCAACATATGGTTGACCAGCGCGTTGCGCTTGTTCGCGAATGATGTTCGACGCTGCACGTTTTGTACCAACGAAAAGCACTTTGTTCTTTTTGCTTGCAAGACCGTTTACGAAGTTCAATGCATCGTTCAACGCAGGCACAGTGTGCTCAAGGTTGATGATGTGAATCTTGTTACGCGAGCCAAAAATGTATTGACGCATTTTTGGATTCCAAAAACGTGTTTGGTGACCGAAGTGCGCACCAGCTTGTAGGAGGTCACGCATACCAACGTTATAATCTGCCATTTTCTTTACCTTAAAAGTTTGGGTTAGGCCTCCATATGTCCGCATTCTCCACCTTGTTCAATCTTGATGTTTTAGATTGGAATCTATCCTTCTAAGACATTGATTTAATTAAAGCACCCAGAGTAATGTGTCGACATATGTGCGGATTTTTAATTCATCATTTTAACAATATATAAGATTTGTCTGAGATTTAAACCTAAACAAAATCCTTCGTCTTAAATTGTGCCCTAAAAACACACGAAAAACCATTTGATAAAATGAGGCGCTCTTTATACCATAGTCTTGTTTAAATTACCAAAAGTTTTTATAGATCATGAATAGTTATCAATCTGCACCAAGCCGTCTCATCAAATCTCCCGAAGCCATCGAAAAAATGCGCATTGCGGGACGACTGGCGGCAGAAGTTCTGGATATGATCAAACCTTATATTGTACCGGGTGTGACGACACTTGAGCTTGATACACGCTGTCATGATTATATCGTCAATGAGCAACAAGCGATTCCTGCATGTTTGGGCTATGGCGGCGGTCATGGTCGACCTGCTTTTGCCCATAGTATCTGTACATCAGTCAATCACGTGGTCTGTCACGGTATTCCGACTGACAATAAAGTTTTGAAAAAAGGTGACATTCTCAATATCGATGTCACCGTGATTAAAGATGGCTATCATGGCGATACCAACATGATGTATGTGGTTGGCGGTGAAACAACGATTTTGGCCGAACGTCTATGTAAAGTCGCACAAGAATCGATGTATATCGGCATGGAAACAGTTCGAGCTGGCTCATATGTCGGTGATATTGGTTATGCCATTCAAAAATATGTGGAAAGCCAACGCTTTAGCGTAGTACGTGAATATTGTGGTCATGGTATTGGCACAGTATTCCATGATGATCCGCAAGTGCTTCATTATGGTCAAAAAGGCACTGGTATGCGCTTAGAAGCTGGCATGACCTTTACCATTGAGCCGATGGTCAACGCAGGTGTTTGGCAAACCAAGACTTTGGGTGACAAATGGACTGTGGTGACTAAAGATCATAAATTGTCTGCACAATATGAGCATACCATTCTCGTTACCGAAACTGGCATTGAAGTATTAACAGCTCGTCCTGAAGAAGACTTATCACGCTTTAATGTGTAAATGAGACAGCGTTTACAAGCCTTGTAGTTCATTGGCAGAACTGACAGCACTGTCAAGTCAAAAAGGTCACTTCATCGTGACCTTTTTCTTTATCTATCCAATTCATCATAAAAAAATGATCTAAAATCATTTTTATAGCTTAAATAACTCATTTATATTTTATTTTTATCAATTTTATTATTGTGTTACAAAAATAAATATAAAAACATATCGCACCGTCATGATCGTTTTATCTCAAAAAATAATCTGATTGGTGCGAACGTTCAAACCGTTGCGCAGAAGAAATCTAAAACTGCCTGTCATACATTCAAAGAAACATTCTAATTTCTGACAGTATAGCTGTCCTCAATGATGTTAATTTCTTCTTCGGTCAGGTCGTAAAGCTGATAAACCAATTGATCGATTTGGTTTTCCAAATCAGTGGTGTCGGCTAATGAATTTAGCTTTTTAATGGTTAAGATTTGGTCTACTAAAATCTCAATTTCTCTTTCTTGAGCTTGTGAAGCAATTTTTATTGGCAACAATTCGATTTTGTACTTCTTCCATCTGTTTGTTCCCATCCCAGTCGTTGTTCCAATTAGGTTGAAATACCATTCTGAAACTTTTGAATTTAGTATTGCTAAAAAAAATTTTAACTTTTCACCAGTCATCAGGAAAGTAGTTGCTTCTGCAAAATACTTTTCATCGTCAAAAGCAAATTTCGGTTTATCTGAAATCTCACCCCATATTATTTTATCTTTTTCAAAGTCTTCTAAATAGGCACAATTTCTAAGATTTGACCAATGATCCCCCCTATCAGAACGATTTTGAACCTTAGGAGAAAATCTATTTAAGTGTTCGTAGATTGTTGGGTATTCTGTTTCGGCTTCAATCCTTTTTAAGCCAACTGATTTTATTCCATTATGAGAATTTATCAAGTAGACTTTTTCAAAGGCGTAACTGTACTTTTTTAAATCCCTTCCACGAATTATTGGTTTAATTATTTCAGCATTTCTTTTATCTGCGTCTATTAATTCCTTCTTTTTATTTTCATCGATTATGAATGCTTCATTGTATCCTGTTTTAATGCCGAAATTTATTCGAATATTAAAATCTTTCAAAAGTCTTGAGCCATGTTCGATTTTACTTTTTAATGTTCCAACAGACTGATTTCCGATAAACCATTCAGATGTTGATGGTGGAATAAATTCAAAGCTGTATTTATTGAAATAATCGTTTAAAGAATCGCCTACGGAATAGTCTTTTGATAAATTGACTACTTGAAATGGTTTTGAATTCACTGATTTTTGAAGTGTAATAATATTTGATTCAACGGTAGCTTCTTCAAATATTTGAACATCTTCAATATTTATTAATGCAATTGGCTGTAATTGTTTAATGAAATATTTTTTTAGAAGCTCTCCATAAATTGCCCTTAACCAAGAATTAGAAGTAATGTAAGTTAAAAACCCAAGTGGCTTTAAAATATTACCACCAAGTTCATAGAATAGGCAGAAGATGTCTGCACTTTTTGAATACGTTATATAATTTGCCTTTGAAAAATATTCTGACTGTTCTTTCACTTTAGACAATGAAAAATAAGGCGGATTTCCAATCACCACATCAAAGCCGACAAAATCGCCATCATCACTCAGCACTTCAGGAAATTCAAAACGCCATTCAAACGCATTTTCAAAAATCTTATTGGCTTTTATCTCTTCGATTTCTATTTCGAGTTTTTTGGTTTCGTCAGTGAGCTTTTTGACTTTCTTATTCCAATCCGCTTTTTCCTTTTTGCTCATCTCAAAAAGTTGCCCCTGATTGGTCATTTGATGCAACTAGCTATCAATCGACCACTTGTTCTTTTTCAGGGCTTGTTTCAGGTCGGCATCAATAGCAAATCGGCTAATCAGCGAGTTTCCGCATTTGATGTTGATGTCAATATTTGGCAGTGTTTCGAGTTCCGTGGCATTCTTGTAATACGCATTTTTCAGAAGCTCAATCCACAACCGCAAACGGCAGATTTTTACCGAGTTGGCATTGATGTCCACACCGAAAAGGCAGTTTTCAATAATGGTTTGCTTTTCATGGAAAAGTGTTTGTTGTATGCGTTGGCTTTCTTTGTTTGTGGGGTTGTATTCAAAAAGTTCGCCTTCTTCGTCTGTAACAATCAATTCATCATTGACCACTTCCACCTGATATTCTTTTAGGCGTTTTCCATCAAGGTCTTGCAGAATTTTTAAGTCATTTTTCACGGCAATCATTTCATTGAGTGCCGAAACCAAAAAGTGACCTGAACCAACAGCAGGGTCACAAATCTTAATGCTATTTACAATCTGGTTGGCTTCGTTTCGATCTTCAATTTTGTCATATAGCTCTTCAAGCGTGGTGCAGTTCCATGTTTTGATTTCGTTGAATTTCTCCAAAACGGCTTTGCGAATGGTTTCACGACACATATACATGGTGATGAATCCAGGCGTGAAAAACGAACCGTCTTTGTAGCCGTTGATTTTCTCGAAAATCAAACCGAGAACCGATGCATTGATTAGTGTTTTGTTGTCTTCCTGAATTTCTTCTCTGCCTTCTGCGCCAAAGTCGTAAGCATCTAAAAACTCAAATAAATATTGAAGCGTGGAAATATTACCTGTCCGTTTTTTGCCTTGCTGGTCTTTCAGCACCGTTTGTGTAAAGATCGGAATGGTTTTATCGTCTTTCAGGTTGCTTATAAACAAAGTCACCTGTTCATTGTCTGTCGGCTCAAAAAGCGAAGAATTGAGATACGGCGTTTTTTCAAATGCTTGTTTGACATCTTGGTTACGCTCGTCATAGCGACGTGCCAAGACCTGAAAAAACAAACTATTGAGGTCGTCATAGTTCTTGATTTTTTCAAAGTTAAGAAAGGAATAGGATTTGTCACCTTTGTGATAGGTAATCAGTTGAGCTTCTAACAACTTCAAAAATAAAATGCGGTTGATCCATGTGATTGAAAGCTCGAGCGCAACATTAAAAAGACGCTCCTCTTTGCTATTACCAAACCGAGCAGGCTTATCAAGTCGGCTTAATTTATCCAAGCTGTCGAGCTGAATGATCGTATCTTCAAGAATTGTTCCTGTGTGGCGTTCGCCTTCTTTGTTCCGTCCAATCAGCTTCTTGCTTTTTTCTTTGGTTTCGGTCAATCCGATAATGTGCAACAACTCACCATAAAAGCGCTTATCAAGGCTGTTGCTATCGTTGCTAAACGGAAGTTTTAACAGATGCTCAGGCGATAACAGTTTGAATAAAGCAATCAGCGAATTATCATCTGCCTTGTCGGTATTGCGTAATGGCTTTTGAAAGTTCTGAATATTGAAGTATGTATATTCAATTTCTGAGGTGATATCACCAATAAATGGCTCGGCAATGTGTTTGTAGAAAAAATCGGTTTTCGTGTCTGCCAAGCGTCCGTCTTCAAAGTCGTTGAATTGCTTTACTAGACATTTGTTTTGGGCAAAAAGTCTATCAAATAAGGTCGCATCAAAAATAAACCATTCGTTAATGTTAGTCGCCACCAAATGTTTTACTTCAAGATTTTTGTGCGTAATCCGCTCTCGTAAGTAATACAACACCAATTCCTGAAATGCTTTTGTGTTGAGCTTTTTGGCAGAGATCATTTCGGTTTTATTGGTTGGCTTTTTAGCTTCTAGGATTACACCAACCGAACTTTTAGCCGTATTGCCATTATGAATCACCAAGTCGTTTCGACCTTTGGTATTGATGAAATGGTTTGGATCGTAATAGGTTTTCTTTAAAAAGTCCGAAACCAAATTTTTGTGAAACTCTTCACTTTCTGTGTCGTTTGTACAGTCGAGTAAAGTAATGAGATTGGTCTTGAAACTTTCAATTTCAGTCCGATTCGGTTTTACTTTTAAGTAGGCTTTGTTCAGCGCCTTTCGTGGTGTTAATTCTTTTAAATTTTTGATGCTCATGGTGTCTTTTTACAATTACTATCAATGGGTTGGCGCTTGGCGAAATGGCGGATTTCTACGCATAAAACTACAGTTTAGTAATATAGCAATTGTTGCAGTCCAGTCAATCCTTTTACAGGATGTCAGCAAGTAATTCTCAAATACACATTGTCCAAAAAAAGTCTTGTAAAGTGGAACAAAAACAATATTTGACAAACAATTTCGGATTTCAAAGCTTTACTGATGATTACCCAGTGCATGCTATATTGTGCCTAACGCCATTCAACTAAATGCATATTTCGAGAAATCAATGGGCTATCACGATCTATACCGCATGGGTTCACATGCCGTTATCCTCAACGATCAACAGCAAGTTTTGCTTCTGAAAGCAACTTATGGCGAAAAAGCTTGGGGATTACCGGGTGGCGGTCTTGACCCCAATGAAACCATTCATGATGCACTCTATCGTGAATGCTTAGAAGAACTTGGCTGTGAAGTTGAAGTCTTATATCTCAGCGGTGTCAACTTTCATCATGTGGTCAATTCACATGCTTGTATTTTTCGTTCTCAAATCAAAGACAATCAAACTATTCAACTCAGCGAAGAACATAGTGAATATGCGTGGTTTGATTTAGATGAATTAAGTGAAGTACAACGAATCCGTGTGCTCGATTGCCTAAATTTTGATGGTACGGTGATCAGCAGAACGTTTTAATTTGAATTCATTTGCGAGAGATTAATGCGTTTAAAATCATGCGTGATTCGCTTCAATCGTTCATCCTGCCAAATCTCAGCCAATGGAATCACCACATCATCAGCAAGCGGTAATTTTTTAGGATTAAATTGCATGGTTTGATAATTGCCACCCCATGCAATCAAGTCTACATCGAGTGAGATGCTATGCGATGGACGCTTCCGCCCTGCATCTTGTTCAAGCTGTTTTAATGTAGTTACAACTTGTTCAACCGTCATACTAGATTCAAGTAAACACGCCGCATTCCAATAATCTGCCCCAACCTGATCACGACATGGGATTGCATAAATCGAAGACACTTGGCAACTGCCCCACGATTTCAGTGTGTTAAGGCAAAGCTGGAGATGTATAGATTTGTCCAGATTAGTCGCTATGGCGATGGCGTAAATAGTCACGTTGACGCTCGATTTGGATTCCGACGGATTGTGCAGTGGAAATAATAGCAGGCTTGCGCACGGTAATGTTAATTTTTTCAATGGCTTCAAACTGTTGCATCAATGCCACGACCACTAAATCCGCAACGTGTTCAATTAAATTTGGTTTGGCATCGACGATAACTTGCTCGCAGATTTCACAAATTTGCGCATAGTTCAAGGTATCTTCAAGCGCATCGCTTCGACACGCTCGATCAAGATCACATGAGATTTTCAAATCTAACAACAGCGGTTGCAAGATTTGCCGTTCCCATGTAAAGCAACCGATCACCGTATCGACTTTTAATCCTTCAATAACAATCAGATCAGTCATACTTTGCCCTTTTTATCACTAATTACCTTGATCGATTAATGCATCAACTTTGATGCAGGTTCAATGTCGTGCAACATCTGCAAGCGGTTGTCTGCATAAATATCGGTATATGGCGCAAGCACTCGCATAAAACGATCAAAATACAGCATTTGTTTGAATAATAGGGCAAAATCACGTGGGAATCGAATGCCGTGACGCTCACCGACGCCAACGATGTCGAGCATAATATCGTTGAGATCAGCAGGTTTGGTACTGAGCAATTCTTGCGGATCAGACAGTAACACGCCACTAAATAAACGCTGTAAATCTTCTGATAATACCGCCGTATCAATGTTTTGATCGGTCATGCCCATTTGAAGCATGTACTTTGCCATATTATCATAATCAGTCTTTTGTAGCGCATCCATAAATTTCATGCACGCAGACCACACCTCAGGTTGCAACTGCCCAACAATCCCAAAATCAATAAAACCAATTCGTCCATCACGCAGCAACATCAGATTGCCCGCATGCAAATCCGCATGAAAACTTGGGCACATCATCAGACTACCAAACCATGTATTCATTGCTCCAATTAATACTTGGCTTGGATCTTTCGCATACTTTTTCACCACATCAAGATCGGTCAATGGTACGCCATATAGACGCTCCATCGTCAAGACACGACGAGTCGAATGTTGATGATAGACTTTCGGTGCAGTAGCAATCGTATTTTGGCTCACTTGTAGATATTGCTTAAAATCTTCAAGATTCTGCGCTTCTTCAATAAAATCCACTTCACGCACCATGCGTACACGGATTTCATTGACGATATCTGACAGCGAGGCAAATTTGACTTTCGGAACGACACGTTCAAACATTTTTGCTGCGAAATGCACCACACCTAGATCGGTATAAAGAATGGTTTCCACATTCGGCTTTTGTACTTTGATCACCACATCTTCGCCTGTTTTCAGCACAGCAGCATGGACTTGAGCGATAGATGCAGAAGCTAAAGGCTTTTCTTCAATACTTTGGAAAATATCGTTTAAATCTTGCCCTACAAACTCCTCTGCAAGCACTTGCTGAATATAGCTAAATGGCAAAGCAGGTGTTTGATCTAGACATTTTTGAAATTCTTCCACATATTCACGTGGAAATAGAGATGGCGTACTGGCTATAAACTGACCGAGCTTGACATAAGTTGAACCAAGCTCTTCAAAAGTTTCACGCATCAATTGGGCTTGATTCGGTTGCTCAGTAGCAAACTTAATACCTGCTTTTGCTGCAACAATAGCGGTTTCGCCCAATCTCGCAACAGAACGCAACCCTAATAATAATTGTTTTTTTCTTTGACTCATCTCTGATCTCAAAACGCTTTAAAATGAAATATTCAACTGTATTGTGGCGATTGTAGCAAATTTAGCGATTTAAATATTACTAAAAAGTCAGACAATATGCGCAAAATTGTTGATTATTGTTCTTAGACTTTTCCGCAAACTACACAGCTAGCATCAGCACTGACTTTCACGATGCGCTGTTGCATATTAGTGCCATCCCACAACAATAATTTATTCAAAAGTGGAGCACGTCCTAAGCCCAAATACAATAAAGCTTGATGTGCTTGTAAACTCGCCATGACCGCAGGAGTCGTCGTTAATACCCCTGAATTGGCACAGCGTCGCTCATCAGTATTTTCATTCGATGACTGAGGAAATACACAGTGGTAGCATGGCTTTGATTTCAGCATCATTAACTGCCCTTCCAATGCAATTGCAGCCGCAGTCAATAATGGTATTTTACGCTCTACACAAAATTGATTGACCGCATATCGAGTTGCAAAATTATCACAACCATCTAAAACCAAATCAAATTCATCTTTTAATTGCTCTGAAAAAGCCCGATCAAACTTCTCATTTACCGCTGTCACTTCGACCAATGGATTGATACTTTTTAAATGTTGCGTCAACACTTCCACTTTCTGTTGACCGATCTGATACGGATCAAAAGCAATCTGACGCTGAATATTACTCAGCTCAATCTTATCAAAATCAATAATGGTAATCTGTCCAACACCCGCACGAACAAGCATTTCACTCGATGTACAGCCGAGTCCGCCTGCACCGATAATTAATACATGGCTATTTTTTAAATTTTGCTGCGCATCAATATCCCATTCTTCGAGCAAAATATGCCGACTATAGAGATGTAATTCTTCATCTTTGAGTTGCGCTTGAGCTGATTCATTCATGATAAAAATTGAAAATCTTAAAAATAAAAATTCAGGCTAAATTGGCAAAGCCTTGTTGTCGCCATGCTTCATAGACAATCACCGCAGTGGCATTAGATAAATTTAAACTGCGAGAATTTTCCGCCATTGGTAAGCGAATCCAGTTTTCTTGCGGAAATAACAATCGAACACTTTCAGGTAAACCACGTGTTTCGGGTCCCATCAGCAGTGCCACAGGACTATTCAAATTTACGGTATGTGGTGTAGAAAAGCCTTTGGTGGTAAGCGGAAAAATTGTATTTTCATCAATGCCTTGTGTTTTTAATTCAGCAAGACAACTTTGCAAATCATCCCAAATTTTCATTCTCGCCCATTCGTGATAATCCAAACCTGCTCGCTTTAACTTCTTATCATCCAACTCAAAACCCAGCGGTTTGATCAAATGTAACTGCGCACCTGTGTTGGCACACAGTCGGATGATATTGCCCGTATTGGCAGGAATTTCAGGCTCAAATAAAATAACGTGAATCACGCAAACACTCAAAGTTGTCAGACTAAAAACGAGGTTTATTGTACATGATTTTTAAGTCAAAGCCCCATCTTAGCTTCTGAAAGCCCCTTTACAAAATAATGCTGATCAGTGAAGCGAAATTTAATTATTACAGATTGATAAATCCCCCCTTGCGAAACAATGTTTCTCATCTTTGAAAAAGAGGGGAACACCATTGAATTCAACACTGTATTGAATGTCGAAATACTCCCTCCTTTGAAAAAGGAGGGTTGGGGAGGATTAAAAATGATTTAACTGACTGGCATTACCCTTTACAAAGGGGAATAGATTATGCACTCTCGGAAGAGTTTAACCCTGCTACTTCAGTTCAGCATCACTACGTGAATCATTGCCACTGCAATTGTTCACGCAAATTCACCACTTCGCCAATAATGGTCAAAGTTGGTGCAACGATTTCATGCTCTGCTACTTTTGAAGCAATATCAGCAAGTGTGCCAACCACGACTTTCTGCTCGGGTGTCGTACCTTTGGACACCAATGCCACAGGCATACTGTCACGCTGACCATGTGCGATCAGCTCCTGACAAATCCGTTCTAATCCAACCAAACCCATATATAAAACAAGCGTTTGATTCTCATAAACCAGTTCATTCCACGGCAGTTCAGGCGAGCCCTCTTTCAAGTGACCTGTCAGGAAGCGCACACTTTGCGCATAGTCCCGATGCGTCAGTGGAATCCCCGCATAAGCCGAGCAACCCGATGCCGCAGTAATCCCTGGCACCACCTGGAAAGTGACATTGGCAGCAAAAAGTTCTTGAATCTCCTCACCACCACGCCCAAAGATAAACGGATCACCACCTTTGAGACGGCAAACACGTTTGCCTTGCTGAGCGAGCTCTACCAATAAGGCATTGATGCCATCTTGCGGGACGCTATGATCAGAACGTGCTTTGCCCACATAAATCTTGGTCGCATCACGACGACATAACTCTAAAATTGGTTTCGACACCAAACGGTCATAGACTACGACGTCGGCTTGTTGCATCAGGCGCAATGCTTTTAAAGTCAACAGCTCAGGATCACCCGGTCCTGCACCAACTAAGTACACTTCCCCTTTTGGTGCGGTCCACTCTGATAACGCTTGTTGAATTAAATCATTAGCCACATCGAGATTATCATTAAAGACTTGCTCTTTCAGCGGGCTTGCGTAGAGATTTTCCCAAAAAATTCGACGTTCATCAGGATTTTGAATTTTGGCTTTGACACGCTGACGCCAATCACCTGAAAATGCCGCCAACTTCCCTATACCGTGTGGAATTGATGTTTCCAGTTGGGTACGAATTTGGCGTGAAAGCACTGGCGATGCACCATTCGATGCAACAGAAATTAGCAGTGGCGAACGGTCAATGATCGCAGGCACCATGAATCGACAGTTTGGAATATCATCCACGCTATTGACGAGAATATTACGTGCTTCGCATTGCTCAAATACAGTGCGATTGACTACTGCATCATCGGTTGCCGCAATCACTAAACGATAAGTCGTGTTCAAATGCTTTGCATCGAATGGTGCTTGTAAATGTTGTCCCGCACTATTTTGCACCACATCAAGCAGTTGTGAATCAATTTCAGGCGCAACCACATCAATGATTGCCCCTGCTTTGTGCAAAAGTGTCGCTTTACGCAGTGCAATCTGTCCACCGCCAACGATCAGACAGCGTTGCTGTTGCAACTTTAGAGAAATTGGAAAAATATCCACAATTCGCCTCAATAAATATCAATCTGATCGGACTAATGCAAAAACTGTGCGCAGTTTCGATGCACAATCGTTTTATTGATTAAAATTTCATCCCAAGATACATCAGCAAGAATATCTCAGAAAATCTTTCAAGGATTAGTCAATAAAGGTTAAACCGCCCATATACGGTTGCAACACTTTTGGAATCTCAATCGAACCATCAGCACGTTGATAGTTTTCCATCACCGCAAGCAAGGTACGACCCACTGCAAGCCCTGAACCATTTAAAGTATGTACCAATTCAGTTTTCTTCTGATCGACACGATAACGCGCCATCATACGACGCGCTTGGAAATCGCCCATATTTGAACATGAAGAAATTTCACGATAAGTCTCTTGGCTAGGCACCCACACTTCCAAGTCATAAGTCTTGGTCGCACCAAAGCCCATATCGCCACCACACAACAGAATCTTGCGATATGGTAATTCTAACGCCTGCAAAATGCCTTCTGCATGACCAGTCAACTCTTCCAAAGCCTGCATTGATGTTTCAGGTTTGACGATTTGCACCATTTCCACTTTGTCAAACTGATGCTGACGAATCAAACCACGAGTATCACGACCGTAAGAACCTGCTTCACTACGGAAACATGGCGTATGTGCAGCATATTTCAGTGGTAGACGATCGGCATCAATAATCTCATCACGCACGAAATTGGTCACTGGCACTTCAGCAGTTGGAATCAGATAATATTCCTTTTCACCTTGTAGCTTAAACAAGTCTTCCTCAAACTTCGGCAACTGACCTGTACCACGCAAGCTATCCGCATTGACCAAATACGGCACATAGGCTTCGGTGTAGCCATTATTCAAGGTATGCGTATCGAGCATAAATTGCGTCAACGCACGTTGCAGACGAGCCAAAGGACCTTTGAGGACGCTAAAACGTGAACCTGACAATTTAGTCGCCGTTTCAAACTCCAAACCACCCATCCACTCACCAAGATCGGTATGGTCTTTGATTTCAAAGTCAAAGGTACGTGGCGTACCCCATTTTAGGATTTGCACATTGTCATTTTCATCTTTACCTTCGGGGACAGATTCATCAGGTAAGTTTGGAATATTTAAAGACTTTTGTGCGATTTCGTCTTGCAGCTCTGCCAAAGCGGTTTCTGCGGCTTTGATCTCATCACCGATGGCTTGCATGCGAGCCATGATTTCCGAGGGATCGCCACCTTCACGTTTAATCTGACCGACTTGTTTGGCACCTGCATTGCGTTCAGCTTGTAGACTTTCGGCTTTGGATTGGATGTCTTTACGACGTGTTTCCAGTGCCGCCCACTCGGCTGCATCAAGCTGTACGCCACGTTTTGCCAATGCTGCATTCACAGCGTCAATATCATTTCTTAAAAGTTTTGGATCAATCATGAGGTGCTAAAGTAGATAAAAAATTGAATGCGCATAGTGTAAGCGCTGTGAGGTAAAAAATACAGTGGTCAACGCTATTGGTAATCGGTGCTATGCTTAAAATGATTGCTTTATCCACCTTTATCTAAATCTAAAATTTCTTTTCTGGAAAAGAATCGTAAAGATAAACCAGTTTCATGAAATATAAATTCACGGTGACATAACTTACAGGATGGCACGATGACTGAGGTGACCGTTTCATCAACACATCTCTGGATTCCCAAAGGTATGGGCGTAGAATACCTAAAAAAGCGAAAACCAATCTAGTTGCGATTGCCACACCAGCAACTAAAGCTGATTGGTCAAAAGCAGTTAAATACTTGGTCTATGTAGACATTCAAGATACGAATTATGAAACAGTTTTCCGAGCAGTCATCACCATGTGGGTATCTCCAAAAAAGTAAAAGGTGTGCTGATTCGTAATTCACGAAAGTAATAGACAACTGATTACCTCGTCGAGAGGTATTTTCATCTAATGTTTTCAGTTCATACTTACTTCATCAGTGTCGTAAAATATTCAATCCGTATCACTTCATACTGAGTAAAAGCCAAAACATGCTATGATATAGGGCGTAATGCAAGTTACGTCCTTTTCTTTAGCCAAGCAAAGTCTCTGTATGAAAGCAAAACTTGTCACACCGCCGAATACACAACGTGCTGTTGAACGTTGTGCTGTACTATTTGAAGTGGCGACAGAGTTGTTTATACAACACGGTTATGACCAAGTTAGTCTAGATCAAATTGTCGAGCAAGCAGGAGGCTCGAAAGCGACTATTTATAAATACTTCGGCAGTAAACAAGGGTTATTTCTTGCGATTTGCAAAGACCGTAGCAATCTATTTGTTCATCAAATCGAACTCGTCTGTCAAAAAGATGATGACAATATCAACGACATACTCATTGAATTATTATTAAATTTACACAATATTTATGTCGATAAAAAAAGCATGGTTTTTGAACGATTGCTGGTCAACATTGCCCATGAAAATCATGAAATTGGTTTGGAACTTTACAAGCAAGGTCCATTACGTGCCCATACCCTTTTTGCAGAGTACTTGGATAAGATGCATCAACTTGGCAAGATCAATTGCACAAGGCCTATGGATTCTTCGATCTATTTTTTTGGATTTTTTCAAGATTTACATTGGCGTACCTTGCTTAATTTGAGCATCGATCATATTGATGAAGCCTATATCACTCACTACGTTGAATATTTTCTGCGTGGTCATGATTTTGAATTCAAATCCTAAAACAAACGATTTCCCAGATTAAAATCAATCTGAGCATTCCTTTTTGTAATACTTTAATTAAAATATATTTATTGATTTAATGTTTGCATCGATAAAATAAACAGCTGTAAACTAGAGGATTGTTTTTTTAATACATCTTTTTTTTTCGCAACTCACCAACTCACTGGTTTGTTACAATTATTTTGTGGAACAACCTATGGCGCTACGGCATTTTCTCACCCTGCGTGACCTTACTCCTTTTGAATTCAAACAACTGCTTGCACGTGCAACAGAACTCAAGCAACTTCATCAAAAATCAGAAGCTTATCAACCCTTTGTCGGCAAAGTTTTAGGTATGATTTTTGAGAAGTCGAGTACTCGTACTCGTATTTCATTTGAAGCAGGCATGTGTCAGTTTGGTGGAGATGCGATCTTCTTGTCGCCGAGGGATACTCAGCTTGGTCGTGGCGAGCCGATTGAAGATTCCGCACGTGTGATCTCCCGTATGCTTGACATCATTATGATTCGTACTTTTGGACATGACATTGTCGAAAAGTTTGCAGAATGTTCATCTGTGCCAATCATCAATGGTCTAACCGACGATCACCACCCTTGCCAGCTTCTTGCCGATATGCAGACCTACTTTGAACATCGTGGCGATATCGAAGGTAAAACGGTTGCATGGATTGGTGATGGCAATAATATGTGCAACTCCTATATGGAAGCAGCACAATTGCTTGGCTTTAAGCTACGCATTGCATCGCCTGAAGGCTATACGCCAAATCCAGAATTCTTGGCTGAATTTGCAGATCATGTCGAATTGGTTGATTCGCCTGAAACTGCTGCCAAAGATGCCGATCTGATCGTGACTGATGTATGGGCAAGCATGGGGCAGGAAGAAGAGCAAAAACTTCGTGAAAAAGCTTTTGCTAACTATCAAGTTAATGAAGCATTAATGCAACTGGCGCATCCTGATTGCTTATTTATGCACTGTTTGCCGGCACATCGTGGCGAAGAAATCTCTGAAAATATGCTTGATCATCCAAATGCTGTAGTGTGGGATGAGGCAGAAAATCGCCTACATGCACAAAAGGCTTTAGTTGAATTTCTACTCAATGAACATAGTAAAAAATAAATCACTACCTCAAATAAAAAGCTCACCGATGGGTGAGCTTTTTATTGCACACTCATCTATGAATTCTTGTTGTTGTCACGTCTGTGATTTAAGATATAAGAAATTCGCATGATCCAAACACAAGAGATAAGAGAATCAATCGTTTAGATGTTGGGTGCGGTTAAGAATATATTCATTAAAATTTAGGTGAAAAATGGCAATTATTGATAAATCAAAACCTGTCTTGGTGACTGGTGCAACAGGTTATGTCGCAGGTTGGATCATTGAGGGCTTGCTCAAGCAAGGTACCCCTGTTCATGCGACAGTCCGTGACCCATCAAAGAAAGATAAAATTGCACATTTAGAACAGCTTTCAAAACAAACTGAAACACCAATCCAATTCTTTAAAGCAGATCTTTTGACACCTCTAGCTTTTGACGAAGCGATGCAAGGCTGTGAGGTAGTGATTCATACGGCGTCACCTTTTGTGGTCAGCAATTATAAAGATGCGGTGAAAGACATTATCGAGCCAGCGATCCAAGGCACGCGCAATGTGCTCGAATCAGTCAATCGCACCAATACGGTCAAACGTGTCGTGCTGACTTCAAGTATTGCTTCGACTTATGGCGATGCTGCCGAGATCAAAGATACTGAAAATAATAGCTTCGATGAAAGCCACTGGAACGAAACCAGTAGCGCTGACCATCAACCCTACCCATATTCTAAAGTCGCTGCCGAACGTGAAGCATGGAAAATGCAATCTGCACAAAGCCGCTGGAATCTGGTCTGTATCAACCCAGCACTGGTGATGGGACCATCGCTCACTTCAAGTACGCAATCTGGTAGCGTTGAAGTGTTGCAACAGTTTGGTGATGGCACACTGAAGTTTGGCGTGCCTGCAATGTGGAATGGTATTGTCGATGTACGTGATGTCGCAGATGCACATATAGCTGCAGCATTTTCTGAAAATGCACATGGGCGTTATATTGTCAGTGGTGGAACGCTTAGTCTGCTTGAAATGGGCAAAATCTTAGCCAATAAATTTGGTTCAAAATATCCATTCCCAAAAATGGAAGCACCGAAGATTCTGTTCCAAGCTATTGCCCCAATCTATGGGTTAAGCCGTAAATTTGTCAAACTCAACATGGGTTATCCAATTTACTTTAATTCCGATCGCAGTATCAAAGAACTTGGCATTCATTATCGTGATATTAAAGTGAGTGTGATTGAACACTTCCAGCAAATGATTGACGACGGTATCGTGAAAAAGCGTTAATTCACATTTATCTAACCCATAAAAAACGGTCAATTGAATTGCTCAATTGACCGTTTTTTTAAAGCAAAATTTTGAATCTTAAGCGGTTTGCTTACGACTCATCAACGTCGTCGCAATCCCTGATAAAGCATAAATCACTGATATGATCAAAATACCAACCGGAATATTGTAAGTAATCGCTGAAAAAATCAAAATGACAGGAATCATAATGACAAAGGGTACACGTTTACGATCCATGACTTTAAAAGAATAATATTTCAGATTTGAAATCATCAATAAACCGATGATTACCATAGTTGCAGCATTTAAGCCTTGTATCCATAGCGCATTAAAATCCAATACATCTTTAAAATCTTGCTGTACCCAAACCGAACAAATCACGATGATCGCTGCAAGCGGACTGGCAATCCCGATAAAGTAGCGTTTATCGACGATGCCAATTTGCACATTAAAGCGTGCTAAACGAAACGCTGCACAAACGGTATAGATAAAGCAACATGCCAAGCCAATACGACCCAAATCATGCGTACTCCAGCTATACATCAAAATCGCAGGCGCCACACCAAAGGCCAGTAAATCAGACAGTGAATCAAACTGCTCACCAAAGGCACTTTGTGCACCGATCGCACGTGCCACACGACCATCCAAACCATCAAGCAATGCAGCAATGATAATCGCATAGACTGCTTGTAAATATTGTCCATTCATACTGGCGATGATCGAGTAAAAACCACTAAGCAATGCCGCTGTGGTAATCAGATTCGGCCACAGATAGATGCCTCGACGGCGCACTTTACCCGTTGCTGTCTGCTCTTCTTCCACCACTTCAAAGGTAATGCCATCATAGTCTAAACCTGTTGAAGCTTCTTTACTATGTTCTTTAGGTGCAGATTCCGTGGTCATACTCTGCTTAGTGTTATGTTGCGTATCGTTAGTATCGTGCATCATTTTTCCTATTTTGAATTATTTTAAACTTCATCAAGTGTGAGCAAGTCCAACTTACTCACCCACCAACCATTTGACTTTTGCCTCTGCGCCTTCTGCCATTTTCAGGTGAGGCAATAGCCATTGCAAAGCATCATCGGCATGTTGATCAAACTGCCACGGCGGATTAATCACCAGTAAACCACAACCATTCAAACCGACTGGCGTATCATCCGGCCACACACAGATTTCACAGACTAACTGACGGCGAATACCTGTCTTTTGCATTTTCTTTTCAAAACGCTCAATCATGGCACGATCTTTAATTGGATACCAAATCGCAAACACACCAGTTGACCACTTCTTATAGGAACTTTGAATCAGTTCGACCAACTGCGGAAAGTCTTTACGCTCAACCTCATACGGTGGATCGATCATCACTACGCCACGCTTCTCTTTCGGTGGAATCACCGCCAGTAAGCCCTCATACGCATCACGCTGATGACTTTGCAATCGTCGATCATACAAATTATGTCGGAGCTGTGCATAGACATCACTTTGCAATTCAAACACCGTTGCCACATCTTGCTCGCGCATAGTATTTAGGGCAAACCACGGTGAACCGGGATACACTCCCTTGCCTTCTATTTCACGCAAATTTTCAACCGCTTTGAGATAATCTTGTACAATTTCAGGGGCTTCTTTGCGAGCTTTACTGTTGAGCTGCATCAAACGATGAATACCTGACAAATACTCACCTGAACGCTGTGCAGGTGCATCCGCAAGATTATATTTACCTGCGCCTGCATGCGTATCGACATAGCGATACGGCTTATCTTTGGCGTTCATTTGTTGTAAAAGTTGCATGAGCAAAACATGTTTCATCACGTCGGCAAAGTTGCCTGCGTGAAAATGGTGACGATAATTCATTAAGTTAAGCTTAAATTTAAATGATTGAATAACCGTTATTTTAGCATGAAAATATTGGCAATATTGTGCTTCCGTTGTACGACTTATTGAATGACATACATTATAGACATACACTACAATAGCCAAGTCAATTCAACGGGTCGTATGCCTACGATGAGAGTCAACAAATTTGACATCACCACGACTTTTGACCTGCACTTCTGATGAATTAACTTATGAATCAACAATCTTCTGAGCTTCATGTAAATTTTAAAATTGAAAAAATCCTTGATGAGATGCAATCAAAAGGCTTTAGCATTATTGATGATCTATATGCATTGCCATATATGCAGGCGTTACAACAAGAATGTAGCAATCATTTAGATCAATTTCGTAAGGCGTCTATTCAAGATGGTGTGATGACGGAGATTCGCAGTGATCATATCCTATGGATCGAATCGCATTTCCCTTTAGCATCGAAACATGTCGAACAATTAGATCGATTATCAAAAGATTTAAACCGTTATTTTTTTGCAGGCATTCGAGATATTGAAGCGCATTTTGCTCACTATCACGCAGGCGAGTTTTACGCTTTGCATCGGGATAATCCACAACAAAAAAATGGTCGAGTATTTTCCACCGTTTACTATCTACATTCTGAATGGCAGAGCGATTGGCAAGGTCAGCTTCGACTACAAGATATTCAAAATCAATGGCATGTGATCGAACCCAAAGCCAATCGCTTAGTGCTTTTTCAAAGTGACCTCTTGCATGAAGTACTTGAAACCAAGCACGACCGCCTATCGATCACCGCATGGATGCGCAATAGCAATCCTGTATTGGGTTAAGTCGTTTTATCAAAATATTTTGAGAATTGTCGAAGCTAAGTCATTGACAATCTTAGCTAGAATTTTGTTATATTAAATTGGGTAGAAAAGCATCTCATATTCATACATTTATTGGATTGCTTTTTTGTGGTCACTTAGAATATTAGGACGATAACAATAGGAGTTTGACATGCACGATAAAGATGATGATCACGTCAAATCGGACATGCCGACTCAATCAAGTTCCGCCAAAAAAAAACAGACGAACCGTTCGTCGATGGCTATCAAAAGTATAGAGTCGATCAATACTGAACAATTAGCACAGAGTCCTCGTGACAATTCTGATAAGACTCATGCCACAACACTTTCAGAGCAAGAGAATGACTCAGAAGCATCTTTTGAGATTGCACCTGAAATCAGTCGTAGTGTCGATTATTTTGATACTGGTGTTGTTGATACCAATCAACCAAATTCACGAGTGCTACTCAACAAGACTTTTAGCTCGACATTAAAGCGTGCAAAAGTCGCCGTCAACTTTGCCACAGATACCACCACAGATATTGTTGGCGCACTTGGTCACGTTACCAACACCACATTAGACACACTCGATCAGATCAGCCAACATACCAAAAATAGCGTACTTGGCATGCGCAATTATTCATCAAAAGCTGTACGCGGACTGGTTACTGAAACCAGTGAGGTTGCTCGTAGTGTTAGCCTCAATATGGCGAAAAACTTCCTCGGCAATAATCCAATCACCCTGTATTTACCCGAAGTGCTACTCAATAAACAAATCCGAAGCCGAGTCGAATCCAAAGACATTGATAATATCACGGTGCAATGCGGACAAGATCAATTTCAAATCGAAGTCGATGGACATTACAGCCGTGTGCTCTATCGCCTCACTTTAAAATTTGATGTGCTTGAATGTGGACTGGGTAAAGAAAAATTTTTGCGCTTAAAACAAACCGATGAACATCTCGATGTCCAAGTTCGTCATGCAGGTACGATGACCAACTGGGCAACACGTCGTGTCGGCAAAGTAGGATTTGAAGTCATCAATCGTATTCCAGTGGCAAAGATCATGAATCATTTAATTCGAGATATCCCTGGGATTCGTCAAGAAAAGCATCGTCTTTGGTATATCGATCTTGAACAAGCAGGATTTATTGATTTTATTAACAACCGATCTTGGATGACCGAACGTTTAATTAGCCTGACTGATTTCAGCATCTTACCAGGGTTGAATATTTTGCGTGAAAGCAAAGAGCTCGTTCGCCAGTTGGTCGATCAATTTGAAATTTGCGGATTACGAATTCAGCCGGGACGTTTGGCGATTCAAGTCAGTACCGCACCGCCTAAAGATGCCATTTTATCTTTAACTTTGAATGGTTAAAACCTTCATTACAAACACTTAGTTAACTCCACTTGATAAAGCCAACATCACCCTCATTAAATGTTCAGAATGAATTTTTGATCTGAAATTCATAGTGATCTAGCGAGGCAATATGAGCGAATCAAGCAAGCAACTCATCACTAAAGTTGGTGAAACAGACCAAGCCTATTTACAAGAAAATTCGCCTGAACTTGCATTAGAACGTGGCAAGTTACGTCTCGAATTGGTCACGCACAGCCGAATTAAATCTGAGCAAATACACTTCTTGCAAGAAGCGATTGTGATTCTTGAGCAAGCTCGTGTCGAAGTCGACGAGATGCCACTACATGTTTATTTGGCACTATCCTTACATCTTGCGCAAGCATATATGATTTATTTCGAGCTCACGAGTGAAACTCGCTTTGCACTCATCACCCAGCAAGTACTCAAACCGCTCGCACATTATAAAGATGCCGATATTTTCTTGATGCTTGCTTATGCGGCAATTTCTCAAAAAGAAGTGGCGATGACACGTCATTGGTTGAAAAAATACGCAGATCATCCAAGTTGTGATTTCAATCTGTTGATTGAACATCCTGCATGGAAAAGTCATCATCAAGAGAATTGGTGGATTGAATTAGTGAAGCGTAAATCAAGCTGATTCTTTAAAACCTTTTTATAAATAAACACCGAAATCAATGCAAAATGTCTATATCATATAAATAGTGAGCAAAATGATTGTCATACATTTGCAATAGGATTGATTTAGACTGCATCAGATTTCGGCGTATTATATTCAATACGATAAATTTTCAATGATATTTGAATAACTTACTTAGCTATAAGTTTGTTGTAAACTCATGAGAAATTTATCATTGATTGGAAATTTAGAGGCATCGCCAATCACTGAATTGGCACCGCAGTATGGACATTGTGCGGTTTTACCCTGATCCGACCATTGTTCGATCACGTCAGGTGAATAGATTTTTAGACATTGAAAGCATCCGCAAGCACGGCTTGCGAGTAGCTCGATACGATGAAATGCTGCATGTTTGAATGCTTTTTTCGGGTTGAGTGACATGGGCTAATTACCTCTTATTTCAATGTTTTCAACGCAATAACTAAGCTCAATTTTGGTGCGATGACCATCATAAAAATAGGCTTGAACTTAGATTTGATATCTCCGCTTGCAATACTTCCAAATGTATTTTCAGAAGCGGTATTCTCTAGATTAGATCAATTGTTTTTACTGTAAAGTCACTCTGCTCACTTCACTGTTTCAAAATATTTCTAAAAGCATCCAACTCCTTAAAATCAGCCAATTAACATTGTTGTTGTTTTGCAAACGCCGACTTTTTCTTATAATTCGCTTTCAGAATTTTTTAGATCATAAAAGGTAAAGCGATGACTCTTTCAGCACCAGACTTACACAACAAACGACCACAATGGCAAGGTGCAGAATTAGTGCTCGCTAGCAACAATAAAGGCAAACTGGCTGAATTTGAAAGTTTATTTGCCAATCTTAATCTCAATACCAAAATCATTCCTCAAGCACAGCTTGGGATTGAGGATGCGATCGAAGATGGTCTGAGCTTTATTGAAAATGCCATCATCAAAGCGCGTCACGCTGCTCGTCTATCTGGTAAAGCTGCGATAGCAGATGATTCAGGCTTAGTCGTACCAATTTTAGGCGGTGCACCAGGGATTTATTCTGCACGCTATGCGGGTGAACACGGCAATGATGATGCCAATAATGCCAAACTCTTAGAATCGCTTTTGCCATTTCGAGAAAAAAATACGGTGATTCCTGCAATGTTTGTTTGCGTACTCGCTTTAGTACGTCATGCTGACGATCCACTACCGATTGTGGTGGAAGGCTTATGGCATGGTGAGATCTTAACGGAAATTCGTGGTGCACAAGGTTTTGGTTATGATCCGCTGTTTTTGGTTCCAGAGTTGAATTGCTCTAGTGCGGAATTGCCTAAATCTGAAAAAAATAAAATCAGCCATCGTGGTCAAGCCATGCAAAAACTGGCTTTACATTTTGCAGGTTAATTTAACCTCCGTTAGACATAAGATGAGTAAAAGTTATCTGATTCGTGGGAACGTCAGTCGCATTGTTCGAGGTCAGGACGACATTAATAAATTAATGTTTTTCAAGGCATCGGATTAGTTTCGATATTTGACCGAGTTTGCGACTGACAAATGGTTTTGCCTACTTTTCCCGAAAGAAAAGTAGGTCGAACCGAAGGTTAATCTTTCCATATGACCATAAACGGTACGACTCCGAGTAGGACTTTATATTTTTCAATTAGATAGAGTAACTATTTCGTCGAACTCACGTTATTTATTGCCCTATTCAGATTATTCGATAACCTTTGTCAAAAAGCTGAATAGCAAATGCGCGGTTTTTACTTAATATTTTTAAAATTTCTCGATACACTACGTCTTTGTGCGATCAATTTGGCTACTAGCCTTTGGAGTTTATCATGTCTTGGTTTTCTGCTTTAAAAGCAAAGTTCTCCCCTAGCAAGGAAGCGGTGTCGTCGCCAAGTCTGAATGAGCAACGCATTGAGCAGTACCTTGAACAGTTTCAACTCCCCAAAAGCAACGATGCTTTAAAAGATCGCATTACTCAGCTTAAAATTGAACAAAATACCTTGCAACTGAGTATTTTTGTTTATGAAAGTGAGATTGATGACCTTCAGCAGATTCATGATGCGCTCAGTGAAGAATTAGCAAAAGCAGGTGTGGAAACTTTAAATCTACATGTGGTGCAAAAGAAAAATCCTCAAGCAAATAATGAGGCAAAACCTGCAAGTGCTACAAATTCTACAAGCACTACAAAACTACCACCAGTACAAGATGCCAGTGGCAATGCGGTTATTGAAAATCAAGCAGAACAAACCGAACAACCGCAAAGCGCATATCAGCCAAAGAATGATGAAGCACCCATTAAAAAGCCTGCGCCAACTCAGTCCGATGTCAAAGCCCATCCGCATATTCAACATGTGATCGTGGTAGCATCAGGTAAAGGTGGCGTCGGTAAATCAACCACGACAGTGAATCTTGCACTTGCTTTACAACAGCTTGGTTTAAAAGTAGGTGTGTTGGATGCGGACATTTATGGTCCAAGTATTCCGACCATGCTCGGCAATGAAGGTCAAACGCCACTGATTGAGAATGAACAATTTGTTCCGCTCAATGCTTATGGGATGCCTATTCTGTCGATCGGTCATCTGACTGGCGATGGGCGCACACCTGTGGCGTGGCGCGGACCGAAAGCGACTGGTGCGTTAATGCAACTGTTCAACCAAACCCAGTGGCCGAACCTTGATGTGTTACTCATTGACATGCCACCGGGTACTGGCGATATTCAACTGACTTTGGCACAACGCATTCCTGTGTCTGGCGCAGTGATCGTGACCACACCGCAACACGTGGCGCTGATGGATGCGCAAAAAGGCATTGAACTATTTAATAAAGTGAATATCAAAGTGCTTGGTGTGGTGGAAAATATGTCTACACATATTTGTTCAAACTGCGGTCATGAAGATCAGATTTTTGGTACAGGTGGCGGTGATCAGCTTGCGATGCAATATCATGTGCCGTTGCTTGGTCATCTGCCACTCAATGCGGTAATTCGGGAAAATACTGATCAAGGCAAACCAAGTGTAATCGTAGAAGATGTGACTGCAGGTCATTACCTTGCCATTGCAGAAAAATTAAAACAGACCATTGCGACTTTACCAACTAAGCAAGATGAAAAGCGGATTTTTTAATTCGCTTTTTCAATATGGATTTTCAAGCATCGCAGATTCAAATCCCAAGTGCAACACATTTGTAGTTAGTTGATAAAGTTAGGTGTATTCATAGAATCATTAGACTTTTTCAACTCGCAATTGGAAAGC